>OGKX01000270.1_pt1 | contig 35748 bp, 53 predicted proteins | sample 1572541 | NCBI WGS metagenome assembly OGKX01 (sample SAMEA2581982, study PRJEB24529) | metagenome | biome: Human gut stool | place: China | collected 2011
GCAATCCAGAATGGATCAGCGAGATTTGCAGCGTGTTTGCGGCGGACCAGGAGCACACTATTTCAAGATTCCGAAAGTCTTTTATCCGATCGGTAAATGAAAGCCGGGAGAAAAACGGGAAAGAGTTGCTTACGGAAGAGGAAGAAGATGTCATTGAAGAAAACTTCGATTCCTTCGATGTCATGTGCGAAGACCTGAAAGCGCGTTTGCTTTCTGACGTACAGGAACTGGAACAGTATTCTGGTCGTGTCCTGTCTGAAAAACGCTATGAACGTTTCCGCAAACTGGGCGTTTACAGCGAAAAATAATATTTGTATGTTATGTCCTTGTGGGATTTCCCACAGGGACTTTTTTTTGCAGAAAAGTTGGGACGCAGCGGGACTTTTTTTCCGTTATGCTCCTTTTGTCCGGGGAAGGAGGGAGAATATGGAATTGGAAATTGGGCTGGCGTTGTCGGTGCTGGGCGGCTTGCTAGGCGTTCTTAGTTTTGTCCAGAGCCGGGATAAATCCGTAGAGAAAGACGCCGCATGGAGAGGCGGTGTGGATGCGAAACTGGATATGATCCTTGGTATGCAGAAAGATCTGGAAGGCATCAAAGCGTCTTTGAAAGACCATGAAGGCCGTTTATCCGCCGTAGAAAGCAGCGCAAAATCTGCCCATCACCGTTTGGACGAGTACGCATAGTATGAAAGGGGGGAATACAAATGAAACTGGAATGGAAGAAACGACTGACAAACCCTTGGTTTTGGGTGGGGATGGTTGGCGTTGTGCTGACAGCGACGGGAGCGAATCCCGAAATGTTTACCAGCTGGCAGGTGTTATGTGATGAGGTGAAAGCACTCTTTGCCAATCCTTATCTGCTGGCAACGGCATTTCTGGCAGTGCTGGGGGTACTGACAGACCCGACTACCAAAGGGATTTCTGATGAAAAGAAAAATCAATAGAAAGGAGCAGATGAAATGTTTTGTGTGGCAGTAGATGACGGTCATGGTATGAAAACGGCTGGTAAGCGCACACCATTATTTCCCGACGGCAGTTATATGCCGGAAAATGCCTATAACCGGGCAGTAGCGTCTTATTTAATGGACGCACTGAAAAGATGCGGTTTTCGTGTCGTAGCGGTAGCACCGGGGGATGAGGACACATCTTTGCAGACCCGCGTCAAACGGGCAAATGACGCAAAAGCGGATGCGTATATCAGTATCCATGCCAATGCCTTTGGCAGTGATTGGAATGACGCAAACGGTGTAGAAAGCTGGATTTATGAAAAGGCGGATGCTAAGACCTTGGACTTTGGGGGAAAAGTTCATGAAGCATTGGTAAAAGCCTGCGGTAGAAAAAACAGAGGACTGAAAAAAAGCGCAGATCTCTATGTACTGCGGGCAACAAAAATGCCGGCAGTTCTCATTGAAGGGGGCTTTATGACCAATCGGGAGGAAGCAAAGCTGCTCCTTTCGGAAGACTATCGGAAGCAATGTGCGGAAGGCATTTGCAAAGGTGTATGCAGTTATTTCGGCGTTGCCTATAAAGAGGAAACAGAAGGGGATGAGGAAGTGAAACGGTATCAGAAAATCGAGGATCTGCCCTATGGCAAGGAAATCATCAAAAAGCTGGTGGATGAAGGTGTTCTCAGCGGAGATGAAAATGGAAATCTGAATTTGTCAGAAGATATGATTCGAATCTTTATGATTCTGGATCGTAAAGAAATGCTGTAAATAAAAAACAGCCAGTAGAAAAAGCAACTTCCCCTTAAGAAAACATTGGTTTTCTGTTTTATTGATTTCTTAAGGGGAAGTGCGACTGCTGTCTTCAGAAGAAAACATACCGAATAAAATCTCAGTAAAATAAGAAAGCTGGAATCCTTTGTCTGATGAGGATTTCAGCTTTCTTTGTTTTCTTATGAAGATGCCCCTAATACTGGCTGTTTCTATTTGCGTTTGTTTAAAGCCCATTTGACTTTCTGCATTCTGGACAGATACCGCTGAATTCCAGGGTATGTCCAGTGATGCGGAAGCCTGTTTTTGCTTCCAGATCTTCTTCCAGTTCTTTCAGAGGACAGGAGTCAACGGGAATGACTTTGCGGCAGACGGTGCAGACCAAACGATGATGGTGATCGTGTTTTTCCAGTGAAAAATAGGATTTTCCGTCTTTGCGCAGGCTCTTGCTCAGGACTCCTTTTTCTGTCAATGTATTCAAGGTACGATATACCGTAGAAGCGTTCATGGGCAGAATGGGCGTGGCTTTTTCCAACAGTTCTTCAGCTGTCATGGCGCGGTCTTCTGTCTGGAGAATCGAAAGCAGCAGACAGCGCTTTTTTGTGGATTTCAAATCTGCGTTTTTTAATATGCTCTGTGACATTTCCATACACCAATCCTTTCCTCTGTCCATCATAGTATAGGAAAAAATCTTTGTCAACGCAGAGTTGGAAAACTTTCTGTTACAGCTGGTCAATTTCTTCTATGGCTTTTAAAACAGCGGGCATGTCCTTTTCTTCGGGAACACGCAGACGAACGGAGTTTTGACCGATGTTTTCGAAATCGTTGCCGGAGATGACCAGAATTCTCCGTTTGGCAAATTCTGCCGCCAGATCAATTTCAGGGTTCTGATGGGTGACCATGCTGATGGAAACGGTATCGCAGGTGTGAGCGATGGAAAGGTTTTTCCAAGGGCGGTACATCTGTTTTTTCATTTCCGCTGTTTTGCTCTGGAGGATTTCCAGGAAGGATTCATCCAGAATGGTTTTTGCTGCAACGCTTCTGGCGAATTCTGTCATGCAGTAAGGGTTTGTGATATTGGCAATGTAAGGAGCCAGACATTCAGGAATCAGCAGATAGCCGGCACGAAGGCCAGCCAGACCGAAGCCTTTGGAGAATGTTCTTGCAACAATGAGATTTTCGTATTTATCTAACAGAGAAACGGCGGAGTTTTTCTTGGGAATGTATTCGCCGTAAGCTTCGTCGATGACGACAGCGGTTCCGTTTTTATTGGCAGCAGCCAAAATGGTTTCAATGTCAGCAAGAGGGATTGCCTGACCAGTAGGGTTATTTGGGTTATCAATGTAGATCAGCTTATGGTCAGGTGTCAGAGCTGCCAGAAGATCTTCTACGGAGAAACGATAGTTGTTTTCTTTTTTCAGAGGTACGCAGGTGAAATGGGTGCCGTACATTTTCGCGTCTGTTACATATTCGGAGAACTGAGGGGCAATGCCCAGTACAGCGTCGCCTCTTTCCAGGAACAGACGATTGATCAGATATAATCCGCTGACAGAGCCGTCACAAAGAACGATTCGTTTGTAGTTCAGTGGGCAGTAGCCCTTCCAGTACTGGATGATGCTGTCTTTTACATCCACAGAATGGGGATATGGACGCATCATTTCGAAATCCAGTTCTTTGAACGCTGCTTTTGCCGCAGGAGGCACCATAACGGTGTTGATGCCTTCGCCGCAGTCAATGTCATAGGGCAATGGGCCGGCAGATTCAATGGCATAGCTGATTTTTGTCTGCTCTGCGATGCTGCGATTGATTCTCAAATTCATATGAAAAACCTCCTAAATATGGTCAAATATCCGAATAATCAAACTTTATGAAAAACACGACATCCGAGAGAATGTCGTGTTTTGGAAGCAAAATCAGTCTTTTTTGGGTACCTTGCCGTTCTTGATGACTTTGTACAAGCCAACTGTCACCAGAGGCAGCAGGTAGAACAAGATGAAGCCGTAAGCAAGAGCGGAATAGCCCATGCTGATCAGATTGATGATACCGATTTTAGAGAAGAAAATCGCTACAACCAGAATCGCTGCTGTAATGATACCGCGTTTCTTGGGAGAAAGCGGTTCCTGATTTTTTTCTTCCAGGCTGTGATCCAGACGTTCCAATAAAGCATGGATCATGCCAGTAGCTGTTTCGATCAATGTCCAGCCAGCTACAACACCGAATACCAAAACGGGGATATTGCTGTCGGAAACAGATTGGAGCATTACCAACCAGGGAACAGATGCGCCGATGATGCTGTCATCGGGATAGTATCCCATAACTGCGAAGTATGTCAGGAACCAGGGGATTGTCATGAGCAATGCACCGATGATACCGGAAATGATGGATTCGCTCCGTTTTGTCTGGGCACGCAGTGTGAACAGACCAGCGGGAATCGCAGAAAGGTTATAAGATGCATAAATGATCCCTGTCACCATTGCCATGGGCAGTGTCGCGTTTTCCACATAGCTGGTGTCCTGTGTTGCCATAACAGTGGCGATGTTGTCTTTGTTGGCTGAGATAACCATAATGGTGAAAATGATGTATGCCGCATAAAGGGCGATGGTGCCGTATGTTTCAAACTTGGCGATGAATGCACTGCCGAAGAAGTTCAGGAATGCAACGATCAAAATCAGGATGACAACACCCACCATATAATTCAAACCGATGGTTTGCTGTAAGATTTCCCCGGTGGCAGAAGCCATGATGGAGATGATCAAAAACAGCAGAATAACGTATAAAATATCATAAATTGGCCATGCCTTGCCAATGATTTGTTTCAAGATGGATTTATAATCATAAATACGATAGATGCGCGCCAGTTCAAAAGTCAGAACAGCGATAACTGCAAAGGTAAAAAATGTAAACACACCAGATACCCAGCCATAAGCACCGAACTTGCCGCCGTATTCAATGATTTCACGCCCTGTTGCGTATCCGCCGCCCATGAGGACAGACTGCAAAACAATGCCGGGAAGCAGTATTTTCAGTGCCCCAGAGGTGCGGAAGTCTTTGTTGCTTGTTGCCATAATACCACCTCTTTAATGAATAAAAATAAATGAAAAATTAATATGAATGAATCTCATTATACTGAGAAAATATGCAAAGTCAATGCAAATACTGAAAATGCACGATGCTTTATTTGTGTATACGGTATGCATAATTGATGTTTTCATGAACCGAAAATCTATGGTATAATAAAATCCAACATCTTTTTTACTGACAAAAAGACAGAAACCATGAAAATAAAAGACTTTGGGAAATATTTCTCGGGAAATCCTGCTTGTTTGCGGGAAATATTTCTTTTTCGGGAAGGAGCAAAAGATTATGACAAAAAAAGAAAAGGTTACCATCATATTGGATTTATTGCGGGAGCATTACGGCCCGACGAAGTGTTATCTGAATCACGAAAATCCTTGGCAGCTGCTCATTGCTACCATCATGTCTGCCCAGTGCACAGATGACAGAGTGAATCTGGTTACAAAAGACCTGTTCCAGAAATATACATCCATTCAGGCTTTTGCGGAGGCAAATCAAGCCGAATTGGAACAGGACATCCATTCCATTGGCTTTTATCACAATAAGGCAAAGAATATCATTGCCTGCTGCCAGAAACTGCTGACAGAGTTTGGCGGGGAAGTGCCTTCTGATTTGGATGCACTCACTTCTCTTGCGGGTGTTGGCAGAAAGACAGCCAATGTGGTAAGGGGCAACTGGTATGGCATTCCAAGTATCGTAGTGGATACTCATGTGAAGCGGGTATCTAATCTGCTGGGCTTGACCAAAAATCAAGACCCTGTGAAAATCGAATTCGATCTGATGAAAATCGTTCCGAAGGACAAATGGATTGACATTAACACCCAAATGATTGCCCATGGCAGAAAAATCTGCATTGCCCGCAGACCGAAGTGCGCGGAATGTTTTCTGTTCCCTTACTGTACAGGCGGTCAGGCATTGCAGAAGAAAAAGTCCTAAAAGATTGTTACATATTTCTTAACAAATTCAAATAAAGCCAGTGGTGATGTTTTTTTGTGATATGATGATAAAAAACAGGGGCTTCGTTTGAAGGGAGGAAGAAATTATGTATGGGAAAAAGATTATGGCAATGGCAGCAGGTGTGATTCTGGCTGTTGGAGCAGCAGGCTGCGGCACTGAAAAACAGGATGATACAACTGCCATTTTGCAAAAAGCACAGAACACTATGTCAAAATTGGAAAGTTTATCCGCGGATTCAGAAACGAAAATTGTCATGGAAAATGGTTCTGAATCAGGAACAATGATGATTTGGCGGAATCAAGACCTTTTTATGAATCCCTTTAAAATGCATTACAAAACAAAGGTCATGCTGGGAGAAGGCTCAGAGGTTGTGGACACAGAAGAACAATATGCGGAAGAACGGGATGGTATGGTTCATACCTATTCGGTAACAGCAGGTTATGTTTTTGCTGATTCATATACAACTGAGGAATTTATTGGAGAGCAGGCTCTTGCGGATTTGGATTTATATTTGACAAAACTTCAGTCTGCACAGACCGTTGGTACAGAGGAAATCAATGGTGTTTCTGCAACGGTAGTGACTGGCATTCTGGATGGTAAAGATATGGCGGACAGCGGTGAAGAATGGGCGGATATCCGGGATGGCAAAGTGGATGCGGATGCTTCTATCAAACTTTGGATCACGGAGGATGGCTATGTACTGCGGCATGAAATAGATGCAACGGCGCTGATGAATGGGATGCGTTCAGGTGCGGATCCTGAGGCAGAACCGGTGGATGATTGGTCTTATGGGGAGTATGTAGAACAGATGACCTATGGAGATTTCAACGCAGTGCTGGATTTTGAAATCCCGGCAGAAGTGCTGGAAGCAGCATAAAAATGGAATGATTTTAGGCAGAGCAATCTGGAATGGATTGCTCTGTTTTTATATGTGCAGAAAAATGCCACTTCCATTGGATAGACAAATGTTTTTGTGATATGATACATATAGGCGCGATTTATGATACAAACGGGGAGGAAAAATTCATGCTAATCAGCGGAAAAATCATTACAGGCATTTTGACAGCGGCAGTTATGGCAGCAGGCAATGGAACGCCAACGCCAGACACGGGGACATTGCTGCAAAAGGCAAATGGAACCATGTCACAGGTAGAAAGTATGTCTGTGATGACGGAACGGCAGATGGATGTTGCCTTTGATGGAGAAATCACCAGTACTATCATACAATCGAATATAGATACCATAGCGAAGCCTTTTAAAGCAAATGTGGATGTTGTTGTTATACGCAATGGTGAAGTGGCACAGAGATATGGCACCTATGCTGTGGAAAGCGGCGAGGGGATAGACACGTATTTGGAAATGGAAGGGAAATGGGTTCATGAAGCAGGAACCATAGCAGATATTTCCCAGTACGACATCTGGACGCAGAAGGATTTGTTTCTAAATTATCTCAGTTCTTTTGTAGTGGATGGCGCAGAGGAAATCAATGGGATACAGACGACAAAAATTTCCGGTGTACTGACTGGAGAAGCTATGGAAAAAGTTCTGGAAACCTCGGGTATTGATTTGGTATTCGGTGGTTTGGGCTGGAGTTTAGACGAATTGGATACTGAACTGGAAGCCATGGAGGAATTGCCTGTCAGCCTTTGGATTAGTCCCGATGGTTATTTGATCTGTTATGAGTTTGATATTACAGACAGGATGCAGGCAGCTCTGGACAATCTCAGTGGAACAGAAGAAAACTTCCAGACAATCGTAAAAACAAAGTTGCGGGTGACATGCAGTAATTTCAATGAGATATCTGATTTTGAAATACCGAAAGAAATTACGTCAGGAGCAGTGGAATTTGAGGAATTTTGGCAGGAAATGATGTAATACATACTATTTTTATATGGATTGTTTTGAAAATGATGCATAATATTAGATAGCAGTGAAAAATTCCTAATGTTCTTTTAAGAATTATATTCCTCTACATTCCAGAAAAAACAAGGTTTTAATAGGTTATAAATTTATGATTTTTTTATTTGCCACCGATTTGCCACCGCATTTATCACATGGGTGGCAAAATTTTTTCACACAGTTTTTCAAACGCTTCTACTGCTTCTCTTTCCATGCTATCAGTACAATGCGCATAGGTGTTTAGAGTAGTAGCTATATCTCTATGTCCAAGACGTTGTTGCACCGCTTTGATGTTGACACCAGCGGTAACCAGCATTGTGGCGTGTGTATGTCGTAATGAATGATAGTCAAATTCTGGAAGTATTGCTTCTCGGATTTTTTTGGAGATCCTACTTACATCATTCTTGCCAACCCAAACACCATTATCACGGATGCATACGAAAGATATACGGTTCTGCTCTTGTTCAGATTTTTTAACACCATGCAAATGAATTTCATTTTTCTGATTTATCGGTTCTGATTCGTAAACGGTATAGTATTCTCCGTATAGTATTTCGTTTCCGATCTGTCGGTGTTTTTCTGCCTTTAGCAAAGCACATAAGGAGTCGCTGATCTGTAACGTTCTTGTAGAGTCGTATTTTGGTGATTTCAGTACCCATCCGTTACTACCTTGGACACGTTGATACTTGATCTGGATTGTTTTTGCTTCAAGATCGACACAGTCCCAACTTAGAGCCAAACACTCACCAATACGCAATCCGCAGTTCCAACCAAGCATAAGCAGTATATGTTCATAAGACCCAAAAGGAAACAGATTGATTATCTCTGCATATGACTCCTTTGGGACGATAACCCGTGTTCGTTTCTTGACTGCAAATTTCCCGATTTTTGCCGTTTTACAGGGATTTATTTGTATATAGTGTAATGGCTCCACAGCATAACCAAACGCGCCAGACAGGATGCATTTGATGGACGACACAGTCGATTTTGAATACCCTTTCTCTTTCATAGAATTGAGCAGTTTCTGTATCGTTGCCGTTTGAATTGTAGACAAGCGATAAGCACCAATAACTGGAATGACGTGTGTACGGATAAGCTGTGTGTAGTTATCAAGTGTATTTGTTGTCAGATTTGGTTTAACATACTGCTCTAGCCATTCATCCAGATAATCTCCAACACTGATATTTGATGGCTCAAAGACTGTTCCGGCTCTATTGTATTCTGATAGGGCTTTTGCAAGAGCGGCTTCGGCATCTTTCTTGGTACGAAATCCTCCTTTCTCAATTTTTTTCCGCTTGCCGCCGACTGCAGCCGCATCAAAATAATATGACCATGTTTTACCACGTTTTCTTGTTCCGCCTTTCATAGGCATACCTCCTTTTTATTTTTGGGTATGGCAAATAAAGCGGTCTTGTGGTATAATTTGCTTGTCTAGGGCGTTATACCACGGTATGACCGCTTTATATGAAATCCTCTTTCCTGCGCCAACAGGAAGGGGGATTTTTTTTGCATTAAAAATTTTTTCTTAATTCCATTAGTCTACCCCTAATGTGAATATTTTCCATTTCTTTTCCTACAAAAATTTGCGTTTCATAGGCAGGATTCTCCGGCTGTAAAACAATTGCATTTTCTTTCTTCAAAACTCTTTTTAGCGTGGCTTCATCTCCATTAATTGCAACAACAGCGATGTCACCATTATCGACATCATCTTGTCTACGAATAAGCAGCAGATCACCTTCTTGAATCCCTGCATTTATCATGCTGTTCCCTTTAGCATGAAGCCAAAAATAAGTCTCTCCAGAAGTCAAGCTACTTTCGGAGGTAGGAATATAACCTTCAATATTATCTTCGGCAAAGAGGGGCATACCGCAGCTTACAGAACCAACTAGAGGGATATTCACCATTGGTTCAGGAATGTAAGGAATAGCTCCTTCTGGTAAGGAATCATAATCAGAATTGTTTTCTGAGATTCCTGTCATAATAAATGTTGGTGTTACTTTTAAAACTGCAGCGTATTTTGCGATTTTATCTCTACGCATATTAGCGATAGCTCCGCTTTCCCATCTGCTTACAGTTGCCTCTGAAACACCCACAGCGCAAGCAACTTCTTTCATTGTCAATCCTAGTTCTTTTCTTCTATCTGTCAAATAGTTATTCATTCCTATCACCTCTCGAATCAATATTATAGTACTCCGAAATTTGCGTTTTTGCAAGTAAAATTATAAAATTCTTAAAAAAACTTGCATAAAAGTATTGACTTGCGTTTTCGTAAGTGTTAATATGGCTATGCGAGTTACATAAACGCAAGAAATGAGGTGATAGAAATGTTTAAATTAAATTTATTTAAGGCGAAGCTTGCAGAGTTAGGTTTATCTGTGAAAGATGTCGCTATGGCTGTTGGATGCAATGAGGCTACTATGTACCGTAAAATGAAGGGTGAAAGTGATTTTACTAGAAACGAAATTCAGCTGCTGAAGCAGACGATGCAGCTGACATCTGGAGAAGTAGAAAAGATTTTTTTTGGCTGAAACTTACATATACGCAAGTTTCGGAGGGAGGGAAAAATGACTAGCCGAGAAAAGGAATTGGAAGAAAGAGTAAAAAAATTCGATCGTTTGATTGTCGAACTATTTACAAACATAGGAATTAGTGTGGTCACTACGATTATTATGTATGTGTTGCTACATAAAGCGTTCTAAAAAGAACATGCAGAGTGTCGTTATTACTGAAACACCGACAGGGACCAAAATGGAGCGTACCAAAAATGAGCATAGTTCAGAAAATACAACTTGAGAAAAATGAAAACCTGAATGTGTCAATCGAATGGTGCTATAACCAAGTTTTTCAACAAGGTTACGGTCTTGCAAATAATTGACCATTAACCAGACATCACCATGAACCTGTGAAAAGTCGAGGGATTTTTGTTCTTCATTTGCATGTACAACGGTCATCAGTTTTTGGTTTTCATTATCAATCCAGATCATACTGCGGTCAGTTATCTGTACGGTTTTTAACTGTTTTAAGAAAATAAGTGATTGCCATGTCATAGTATCATACTCCTTTTGGTTTCAGTATAACAGGAACATAAAAAGAGAACAAGAATGGAATTTGTCAAGAAAAGAAAGGATGACGCAAATGAATGAATTACAGATTTTTGAAAATGAAGAACGTTCGGAAATTCAAATAGTTACCAAAGATGGGAAAAAGGAATACTTTGTAGACGGCGTTAAAATTGATAGATTTAAACTTCTTGCAATGGCTTGTAAGGAAGAAAACGAGAAAAACGCTTGGGAACTGATGCGTATTGCAAGTATTATGTTTCATCCGCAGGACGACAAAGTATTTAACTGTTTATATGGAGCAGTTGCTATGGATATAGCAAGAAACTTTACAAAAAATGAATTTTATTATCATACAATTTTTAAGAAAAATTACTCAAAGATAAGAGATGGAAAAGTCGTTAAAAACGAAACAGATGGTCATAACATCCCAGACGCTTGGGTGGAGAGGAACGGACATATAATTCCGGTCGAAATCAAGTTAGGAAAATTTGGGAGAAAAGCGTTACAGCAATTAAATAGATATATGAAAGTGTACAGAAGCACAAAAGGAATTGCCGTTGCAAGAGAGTTGTCTATTAAATTGCCTAAAAATGTTGAGTTTGTTTCTTTTTCTGAATTGGAGGTAGCAAATGAAAAATGAAATTGTTTTAAAAAATCAAGAAGTGTTTGGAAAAGATTTTGTTATATATGGCACTGCGGATGATCCATTATTTGTTGCAAGTGATGTCGCAGATTTTATCGGGCACTCGAATGTTACAGAGTTGCTAAAAAATGTTGATGACGATGAAAAGCTGACCTCAATAATTCTTAGGGCAGGGCAGAGTAGACGGGTAAATATGCTTACAGAAAATGGATTGTATGAAGTTTTAATGTTAAGCAGAAAACCAATCGCAAAAAAATTTAAGGTAGAAGTTAAGAATATTCTGAAATCCATCAGAAAGACAGGTGGATATATTGTAGGACAGGAACAACTTACAGATGCTGAATTGATGGCAAAGGCTCTTATGGTGGCTCAAAAAACCATTGAAGCCAGAACGGAAGAAGTCAGATCCCTCCAGATGCTAAATGCAGTCCAGCAGCAACAGATTGCAGAGTTGAATCCAAAGGCAACGTATTATGATTTAGTACTGCAGTGTCCTGATTTGATTTCTGTAACGGAAATTGCAAAAGATTATGGTAAGAGTGCAAAGTGGTTAAATAAGATCTTATCCGAAAATAAGGTTCAGTATAAACAGCGTGGTGTATGGCTGCTGTATCAGAAATATGCTGAAAAAGGTTATACAAGCACGAAGAAAGAGCCTTTCATTGACGCAAAGGGTATCCAGCATACCAAACCACATACCTACTGGACTCAGAAGGGGAGACTGTTTCTCTATGAATTCCTAAAAGGACTTGGATATCTGCCAATTGTGGAATGGTGAGGTGATAAAACAAATGGACGAAAAAAAAATAATCGCTGCAATCCTAGCTTTAGAAGAAGTGGTGAATAAAGCAGAAGAATTACATGCGATTACACTATTACAATACGATTCTTTTGTAGAAGGAACATGTTTCGCTAGTAATAGCCAGGTTTATAAAACCACCACTAATATCATTGAAAGAGAAGCTGGCGAAGTTCATGAAATGCTACAGGAAAAATTTAATCAGCTATATGGCTTAATAAAAGCAGAAAAACCAACTGAAATAGTTCAGAAAGGAGGTAAAGCGGATGAAAGATCAACTGTTATACACAGTGCCGGAGGTTGCCAAAATACTACGGTGCAATCCTAACAGGGTTTATGACTTGAACAAAGCCGGCTTGCTGCCATTCCTGAAGCTTGGTCAGCTGAAATGCCGCAGAGAAACTTTAATTGCTTTTCTGGAAAAATATGAGGGCTATGATGTGTCGGATCCATACAATGTTACGATTTTGCAAGCAGGAACGGATGATAACGAAGTATGAAAGAAGGTTGCAGATATGTAGTTTGCGGCGACTGCGGAGAAATCTGGAATATTGCCAAAGAGCAGGACACTAGACACGGTTATCTTTGCCCGCAATGTACATACAAGCGTCGCGTGGAGAGGAGGAAAAAAGATGGACAAGCTCATCATTACGCTGTTGGTGGTAATCGGGGTGTTGGTTCTGTTTTTGGGAATTGCGCTGGAGGAAATCAAAGCCCTGCAACAGGACAAGCGTGACTGGAAAAACCGCTATTACGCAGCGGCACAAATCAGGTCTAGAGGAGGTGTTGGTGAAAAATGAAACCAGTATGTGACTATGATTGCTTTCACTGCCCGTATGAGGACTGCATCAATGATGAACTGCTGCTGGAAGATTATCAAGTAGAAAAGGAAATAGATTTACTTTCTGGTGCAAGAGAATACAACACTTCGGAATCCCATAGAGCTGCAAAGAAGAAATACTACGAGGAAAATAAAGAAAAGGTAGCTGCTTACAGTAAGAAGTACTACGAGGAAAACAAAGAAAAGGTAGCTGCTTACAGTAAGAAGTACTACGAGGAAAACAAAGAAAAATGGAAGGAGTATAACCAAAAATCTAGACAGAAAAAATCCTCCCTTGCGTTGGCGCGCAGTGTGGGAGGAAAAGAAAAATAAAAATCACTATTATCGTATCAGAAAACAGGAGGAATTGCAATGAGTAAATATATTGATTTTACACCAGAAACGGCAAGTGAAGAATATGCCCTGTTGGCAGGTCGAGTGGAAGCCTTTGCTAACTATGTGGTACATGAGAAATACAGCATCAGCAAGGAAATGTGTGCAGCCATGCTGGGGTTTGAACTGCCAACAGAACAGACTGTAAAATCTGAATCCGATGACAAAGATGAGAATTGGTTTGATGAGAATCAGGATGGTGATATTGCATGAAAAATGAAGTAAGTGGACATTGGAAAAAACTTGTTTCAGATCCGAAATATTTGGGTGCTGCCGATTTAGAAGGTATGCCTGAGATCGCTGGTACTATTGCTGCCACAGCAAAAGAAATGGTACAGAACGCCAGCGGAAAAGCTGAAAAAACGGTTTTACATTTTGTAGAAAATATTAAACCGTTGGTTTTGAACGCTACGAATTCTAAGATTATTTCTAAACTTGCAGGTACCCCTATGGTAGAGGGATGGAAAGGCACCAGAATACAGATTTATTTCGATCCAAAGGTTAAGTTTGCGGGAGATATGGTTGGGGGCGTTCGTGTTCGTCCGTATCCGCCACGAGAAGGCATTGGAACGGTTTCAGGAAAACCTGTGCCATGTGAAAACTGCGGTGCAAACATTAAGCCTTTTGGCAAAATGTCTACAGAACAAGTGGCAGCTCATACAAAGGCAAAGTATGGAAAAGCATTGTGTTCTGATTGTGCAACCGAATTTGCAGCCAAAAAACAAGAGGAATCTAAGGAGCAGGAGGAATCTAAAGAATGAAAACTACAAAAATTTACATCAAGAATTTGTTTGGTATTACAGAAAAGCAGCTGGATGGAAAGAGTGTTGAAATCACTGGGAAAAATGGGAGCGGGAAAACATCTGTACTGGATGCAATCCGCTACGCATTGACCAATTCTTCTGACCGTGACTATATCATCAAAGACGGCTCAGAAGAAGGTGAAATCCTGATTGAAACAGATACAGGGTTATCTATCAATCGAAAAAAACGCATGGCGCAGGCGGACTATAAGATGGTCAAGGAAAATGGCTACACAGTGCCAAAACCTGAAAGCTTTCTTCATGAAATTTTTACACCCTTGCAGTTGAATCCAGTGGAATTTGCCTCTATGAAAAAAGAAGAACAAAACAGAATTATTCTGGATCTGATTCAATTTGACTGGGATTTGAACTGGATTCGTGAGAAATTTGGAGAGATTCCAGCAGGTGTTGATTACCAGCAAAATATTTTGCAGGTGCTGAATGATATTCAGTCTGAAAAGGGTGTTTATTTTCAGCGCCGTCAGGATACAAATAGGGATATTCGCAACAAAAATTCAATGATTGAAGAAATCGGTAAGGAGCTTCCAGAGAACTATGCAGCTGATAAGTGGAGAACTTTTGATCTCTCTGCTGGATATACAGAACTGGCAAAAGACAAGGAGTATAACAGCAAGATTCAAAGAGCGCGGGCTTTCAAAGATTCTTATGATAACAAAATCAGGGGATTTGAGGCAGAACGTGAAATCGAAATTTCTGAGGCAGAACGTATGGTTTCTGTTGAAAGAGAGCGTTTGACAGGGGAAGTAGAACGTCTGAAAGCTGAATTGGTTTCTGCTGAAGAAAAGCTTTCTATGGTAGATGCAGGTTTGGAAGATAAAAGAAAACTTGCAGACCAGACGTTTAAAACGAAAAAAGCAAAACTTGGCAGTGATATGGAGCTTGCTGAAAAATATGCTGCCATGGAAGAAATTGATACACGGGGACGGGAAGAAGAACTGCAGATTGCTTCTGAAATGATCAAGCATCTGAATGAGTATGATCGTATGAAGCGTATGCAGGAAGAAGTGAAAGATTTGAAGGAAAAATCAGAGTGGTTTACTAATCAGATCGAGCTTGCAAGAACACTTCCCGGTGAAATTTTGAAAGAAGCACATATCCCTGTGGAAGGTTTGACAGTCAAGGATGGAATTCCTTTGATTCATGGTTTGCCGGTATCAAATCTGTCTGAAGGCGAAAAACTTTCCCTCTGTGTTGATGTGGCAATCAGTAAGCCTAATGCACTACAGATTATTCTGATCGATGGGGCAGAAAAGCTTTCGGAAGACAACAGAAAAGCATTGTATGAAAAGTGTAAAGAAAAAGGTCTGCAGTTTATTGCGACTAGAACCACTGATGATGATTGTTTGGAGGTGACTGCACTGTGATTTTAACAAATGAAAACTATTTTTCCACAGAAGCAAGTATGGAGTATATGAGCGTATCCCAGTTCAAAGCATTTGAAAGCTGTGAGGCAGCAGCCTTGGCAGAAGCAAAAGGCGAGTACAAAAGAGAGGAAACCACTTCCCTGCTGGTTGGCAAATATGTAACTTTGAGGGAACGTTGGATGTATTCAAAGCACAACATCCAGATATTTTTACCAAATCCGGTACATTGAAATCAGACTATCGCAGGGCAGAAGAAATCATCAGCCGAATTGAGAGTGATCCAGCATTTATGGATATGCTCTCTGGTGAAAAACAGGTTATTAAAACAGGCATTATTGATGGAATTCCTGTAAAAATCAAAATTGATGCGTATTTTCCCGGAGAAAAGATTGTTGATCTGAAAATCATGAAAGATTTTTCTCCAATTTGGAAAGACGGTCAAAAAATGCCTTGGTTTGCCGCATGGGGATACGATCTTCAGGGAGCTATTTATCAGGAAATTGAAGGAAATAAGCTTCCCTTCTATCTGGCGGCTGCATCTAAAGAGCCTGTAACAGATATACAGGGTTTACATATCCCTCAAGAGTATCTGGATGAACGTATGGAATATTTCCGTGGAATGTTGCCTAGATATGTAGCCATCAAGAGGGGAGAGATTGAACCAACACGATGTGAGCATTGTGACTACTGTAAGTCTACGAAAAAATTCCATGTGGTGGATGCCGCCGATCTTTATTATGACATGGAGGACTGAGTATGAACAAAATCATATTATTAGGTCGTTTGGTTCGTGATCCTGAAATCAGGTATTCCAATAGCGCAAATCCAACTGCGATTGCCAGATATACATTGGCAGTTAAACGCGAATATTCAAAGGAAGGACAGCAGGATACCGACTTTATTGATTGTGTAGCTTTTGGGAAAAGTGCGGAACTTGCGGAAAAATGGATTACAAAAGGAAAGCAGATACTGATTGCTGGGACCTTACAAATTCGACTGTATGAGGATAAGGAAGGCAATAAAAGAAAAGCTACTGAAGTCATTATTGAAAAGCAATATTTTGTCGGAAGCAAATCTGACACAGGGGAAACTCATCCTTCTGCTGAAGGACAGTCGAACAACGGATTCTATCCAATCAATGAAAGTTTGGAGGATGAGGACCTTCCATTCTGATTGGGGGAATGAACCGTGATTTATGTAGATACAAGAGAAAAGAAAAATGAGCATATTATCAGGTATTTTGAAAAAAATGGCATTTGCTATGAAAGAAAGAAACTTGATGTATGTGATTATACATCTGGAACAGGTGTATGGATTGAACGAAAACAAAATCTCTTGGAATTGGCAGGAAACATTACAAAAGAAAATGGCAGAAGAATCAAGGCGGAATTCGAAAGAGTTCCGCCAGAATCTACAGTATATGTTTTGATTGAAGAAAAAATCAGTTGTCTGAAAGATGTACAGAATTGGTCGAGTAAGCATTCGAAACTGTTTGGGGCTACACTTTACCGTTATATGGTTAGCTATCAGAAGCGCCATAATCTGAAATATATCTTCTGCCATAAAAATAGTACTGGCAGAATCATTGCAGAATTGCTTGGAGAAAGGAGGCGGTAAGCTTGGAATTCAGAGAATATACCAAAGAAGATTTTCTGACATCCCCAGAACCTTTTGAGGTTGTTTACCGCCACCGTGATAATGGGTTTGAATTTACGCAGGCAATCGAGCAAATGGCTTGTGTTGCCCAATCCGTTGGTGTTCGTAATTTTAAGACATTATTCAAGGAATATTGTAAGGCGATGGGTGTTCGAGGTAGAGGCAATACCATCAAAAACGCCACCAATTTTTCTGGGCAGCCCATAGAGCTGGATTGTGGTAACTGGATTGCCGATGATGACGGCATCCGGGTGGAAACAGAAATGGGGGAAATGCTGGCGTGCATCCACCCCATCTTGCCCACCAAGCGTCTGGTCAATATCGACAACAATACGGAAAAGCTGAAGATCGAATATAAAAAGGGTAATTTCTGGCGGTCATTGGTAGAAAGCAAGCGAACCCTTGCCAGTGCGTCACAGATTCTGGATCTGGCGGAGCGTGGTGTGGCTGTGAACAGCGAGAACGCTAGACTTCTGGTGAGGTATCTCCATGATGCGGAAAATCTCAACTATGAGCGCATTGAGGAGGTCAGCAGCATTGGTCGTTTGGGCTGGGTAAAAGACTACGGTTTTTCGCCTTATGTGGAGCATTTAGAGTTTGACGGGGATGTGTCCTGCAAGAACTTTTTTGACAGCGTGAAACAGGTGGGAGATTTTACGAAATGGTTTGAAATGGCACTGGATATTCGCAAAAACAGCCTCTATGGGCGTATTCTCATTGCGGCGAGTCTTTCATCGGTGTTGGTGCAACCGCTTAACTGCCTGCCTTTTTTCGTCCATTTCTGGGGTGGTACGGAGGCAGGGAAGACTGTTGGATTGATGCTTGCTGCTTCCGTTTGGGCAGACCCAAGACCGGGACGGTATATCCAGACATTCAACAGCACTGCCGTAGGGAAGGAACGCTCTGCGGCGTTTGTTTACAATATGCCACTGATCATGGACGAATTGCAGATTGCTTCCAGTCGGGAAAGTTTTGACCAGGAGATATACAAGCTGTCAGAGGGTGTTGGCAAGACCAGAGGGAATAAAGCCGGCGGCGTGGACGAAACGCCCACATGGTGTAACTGCATTCTGACCAACGGGGAAATGCCCATTACAGGGGTTTCCAGCGGCGGTGGGGCGGTGAACCGTATCATTGAGGTGGAATGTACCACAGCATTATTTGCTGACCCCAAGCATGTGGCAGATACCTGTCTGCAGAATTTTGGCTTTGCTGGAAGGTATTTTGTAGAATGGCTGGAACGGAATGACCCCAGCTTTACGACAGCAGCACAGCTTTACAAAATCTATTCCAAAGAGCTGGAACAGATGGACACCACGGGGAAACAATCCATGGCAATGGCACTGATACTGGCAGCGGACTTTCTGGCGGAACAAGCCATATTCCATGACGGGCTGGCATTGAAGCCGCAGGATGTAAAACCCTTTTTGAAATCCAAAAAAGACGTGTCTGTGAATGAACGAGCTTATGAATACATCCGTGAAACCTTGGCAGCCAACAAAAAGAAATTCGATGATGATGACGACATCATGGAATGCTGGGGTATGGTGGATGATACCTATTTTTATGTTATCAAAAGCCGGTTTGAGAAAATCTGTGTGGAAGCTGGATACAGCGCAAAATCCTTGCTTAGCTGGATGAAACAGACAGGGAAAATCGAGGTCAGCAAAGGATATACCAAGACAAAACGGATCAATGGCGAGGCAGTCCATTGTATCTGGGTAATAAAAGACCCAGATGGACAGTTACAGTTGGAGGATGTTCCAGACAGTGAGGAATGTCCATTTTAACCGATGTGCGACTTTTGGAGTATGTAAAAAATCATGTGCGAAAAAATCAAATCTTCTGTTAAAATGGACATTCCTCACTGTCTGGAAATTTCAATGTTTTTCATTGTTTTGGTTTTGGAAATGTGCGAATGTGCGACATGTGCGACGTTTTACACACACCTTATATATAGGAGTATATATACAAGATAGTTATATACACGTTTCTACGTATGCGAGGTATGCAAAAACCTTCGCACAAGTCGCACAAAAGAAAAAAACATTGAGAAAAGCCAATAAAATCAATGGTTTCAGGAGTGCGACTTTTTTTCGCACAAAATCGCACAAAAAACAAAAAGTCGCACAAATCCACAAATGGAGGACAGTATGGTACAGATAGAAACAAAAGAACAGGCAGAAAAGTATCTGACGCTCATTGGACGCAGAGGAAAAGCGTTAAAGCAGGGACGAGATGCAATCGTCAATTATCAGAAAACATTTGATGAAATCAATTTGCAGATTCGGAAACATTTGCTGGCATATATGTTTTATCGGATATTTGATAACCTGATGCCCAATGAACCTAATCTCATTGCCATCTGGCTGCGGGCAGAGGAAAAAGGATTGATGCGGGATCTGGCGCAGACGATCATCAACGGTGATCGGGAATGGTTTGAAATCATTTGCCAGAAGATCAGAGAAGTGGCGGATGAGGTGCTGAAAAAGGAGGGGGGCAAGAAATGAAACAGATCAACCTATTAGAAGAATTGATTGTTGACAATTTTGCAGGCGGAGGCGGCGCATCTACCGGCATTGAACTTGCCACTGGACGCCCAGTGGATATTGCCATAAACCATGACCCAGATGCCATTGCTATGCACAAGGCAAACCATCCTTACACCACACATTATTGCGAATCGGTTTGGGATGTGGACCCGAAGAAAGTGTGCAGAGGAAGAAAGGTAGGGCTTGCCTGGTTTTCACCGGACTGCAAGCATTTTTCAAAAGCAAAAGGCGGTAAGCCCGTTGACAAAAATATTCGAGGGTTGGCATGGATCGTGCTGAAATGGGCTGGTACGGTGCGTCCCAGAGTGATCATTCTGGAAAATGTGGAGGAATTCCAGACATGGGGACCTGTGAGAAAAGGAAAACCAGTCAAAAGCAGAGCGGGAGAAACATTTCGGAAATGGAAAGAGCAGCTGGAAAGCCTTGGGTACTGCATAGAACATAGGGAACTGGTAGCGGCAGATTATGGAGCACCTACCATACGGAAACGATTCTTTCTGATTGCACGATGTGACGGAAAGCCCATTGTATTTCCAGAAAAGACGCATGCGCCGGCAGGCAGTGAAAAAACCATGGAGAAGTGCAGCGGAGATTATAGATTGGTCCCTGCCATGTCCTTCTATTTTTGATACATCAGCGGAAATCAAAGAAAAATACGGAATTCGTGCGGTGCGTCCGTTGGCAGAGAATACCATAAAAAGAATTATCAGAGGATTGGACAAGTTTGTATTAAATACCTCTGCGCCGTTTTTGGTCATGGTAAATCATACGGGAGAGTTCAGGGGACAGGAAATAACAGATCCAGTGCAGACTGTCACAGCAAAGAACGGATATGGATTGGTATCACCGATTTTGGAACAATATTCGATTTGGACGGTTTCCAATACCAGCAATGCGACAGGACATGCCGCAGATTCCCCCATAGATACCATACGGACAGGCGGCGGAGGAGGGCAGATGCTTCTTTCAGCGGCAATGACAGCCATAGGACAAACGGGTTTCTCAAAAGACCGTTCTTATAGTGTAGAAGAACCTGTCAGAACAACAGTTTCCAAAGCAGAGCAATGCTTACTGATGCCTTCGCTGGTACAGTATCACACAGAACAATCAGAAAAAGCGAGAGGGCAAAAAGTAACAGAACCGCTGATGACACTGGATGCATCCAACCGTTATGGAGTTTCGGCGGCATATCTTACAAAGTACTATGGAAGCGAAAGAGGCGGTATTTCTGCTGCTGATCCATTGCATACGGTAACAGCGAAAGATAGGGAAGCGGTGACAGCAGCATTTCTTTCAAAATTCTATAAAACAGGTGTTGGACAGGACACATCAGAGCCACTCCATACCGTTACAACGTCCCCAGGACATTTCGGTTTAACCATTGTCAAATTGGAGAGAGAAAATGCAGATCTGGGGCATTGGAATGAAATCAGAGAATTACTCAATCAGTATGCCAACTACAAGATCGGATGTGATGAAATCCTGCTGATTTCAATAAAAGAGCAAAAATACTTTATCAGTGACATCGGACTGCGTATGCTGACACCGAAAGAGTTATATGCGGCAAATGGATTTCCTGCTGATTACATCATCGATAAGGATTGTGACGGAAAAACCTATGGAAAGACAAAGCAGGTGGCTAGATGCGGTAATGCAGTACCGCCGCCGTTTGCGGAAGCCCTTGTCAGAGCAAATTTGCCGGAAATGTGCGGAGAGAAAATTGGAAGTATGGGAATGTTGAAAAAAATTATGGTTGGATAAGGAGAACTGTATGAATATCCTGGCATTTTTTGAAGTTGTATTTTATGTGTTGGATAAACTGACTATGATGTTTCTGGCTTTTGTGCTGATATACTTTGCACTTAAATCCGGAACAGAGTCGCGTTTGCAAACCGTAGCAGACACTTTACTGGTTGTCGCTTTATCAATCTTCTCAGTTTTTACACCGTTTATCCAGCTTGTGTATTATTTTGTAACGGGCGAACCGCTGTAAGGTGTAGAGAATATTCGTGAGGTGAGGAAAAATGAAGAATTTATCACAGATACCAGAGAGTGAATTGATCATTGTCAAATATAAAGAAGGAATGACCGAAGTTATTGAAGCAGGGGAAATCGCAAGCTGTATTGCATATAACGAGGGATACAATCTTGAATTTTTTACAGCTGTAAAAGATGCCGTACAGATCAATGAAAGAGAATTGATAACCACGTTGACGGAAATGCTTGGTGATGACCAGTATGAAGATTGGGCAGAGGATATGCTTTATGAACTGATCGAAGAAAAAGAAACAAAGGCATTTGTAGAAGCATTCAACAAAGCAGCGGATGAGAGAGCGACTTATCGTATGGGTGAAGCGATTGATCTGGAAAGTTAGGAGTGGATGCTATGAGAGAGATTTTGTTTAAGGCGAAACGGTTGGATACTGGCGAATGGGTAGAGGGATATCCTTTTCCTTCTATCGCTGGAAAAGAAATGAACCGAATGACTGTTTTTGAACCATTTCCGGGTGGAACGGTTGTAAATACTTATAAGATAGACCCATCCACGGTTTGCCAGTACATAGGATTGAAAGATAAAAATGGCGTCAAAATTTTCGAGGGGGATATTATTTCAATAATTGGCAGCAAAAAACCTGGAATCCCTGCGGCTGTAAAATATTTTTCTGAACAATGTCAATTTGTAATTGATAGAGGTGCGTACAACCCTATTTGGATGAATGAATTTACCCCAGAAAAAGATTTTGAAATCATCGGAAACATTCACGATAAGGAGGAGTGACCATGATGGTAAATAAAAATTCGACTTTTTGTGTGTATATGACACCTTGTAATTATTGTTCGAAGTTTGATAAGCCTTGCAATGAGGCATGTAACGACAAGGGAAAGCCTAAAAAAGCAAAAGTCCCTGCAGGTAGTGAAGCACCTGATAAAATGCTTAACCCAGCCGGAGAGTATGCTGTTACATTTGCCCGGAACCATGGTATGAGTATTGCTGCAGCTATGGAACATCCTATGGTAAAAGCGAGAATTGGAGTGTTTAATGAAACTGGCAGGTGATAATATGAAACGATTTTTAATTTGCACCTTCGCGGCGGCAGTTATTGCCATATCCCTTGCATGTTGTGGGGTGAGTGAGGCGGAAGCAGGGCAAGAGGAAATGTTTGTGGAAGTGTATGATGGGGATGGCTACCACGTAGTATATCATGCAGAAACAAAAGTGATGTATGTAGTTGGTGATGTTGACTTTGGTGCTGTATTTACAGTCCTTGTAAATCCTGATTGTACACCTATGATTTGGGAGGAATGACTATGGACGAACTCAGCCGAAATGGCAGCGGATACTATGACCAGACTGCTTCACCAGTTTTACATGCCATACATAAACGAGAGCAGGAAGCCGATGAGGATGCCAACCGCATCATCAGACTAATCAAAGATTTATTGCGAATCTGTGATTTTGAGCTTATTGAGCGTATCCAGATCAGGCATAAACCAACAGGGAGGGAATACCGATGAACAATGAAGAAAAGAAGCAGTACCTTCGCAGATATCAGGCAGCTAAGAAAAGGGCGAAAATGATTCAGGAGGAAATTGACGAGCTGCGTTCCAGCAAGACAAGCCCTGTTGGGTTAGGGGATGGGTTGCCACATGGTAGTGGTACATCTGATTTGTCTGGGTATGCAGCAAGATGGGACGAACTGGTAAGGGAACTGGAAGCAGAAAAAGAAATGCAGATGGTGACTTACCGGGAAATCCGTCAGCAGATCGGCATGGTTCCGGATCCAACAGAACAGGAAATCTTGTCCAGACGCTATCTGCTGGAACAGAGATGGGAGAAAATTTCTGTGGAAATGAACTATGATTACCGGTATGTGTTAAAACTTCATGGAAAAGCACTGCTGCATTTTGAAGTTGTTTGAAAAGGACACATAAAGACACATGAAAGTGTGGTAAAATGTCATCGTGGAAAAAGACATAAATGCACCTCCTTTCTTTTGGGACGCCTTACGGGGCGTCCTTTTTCTTTGGGGGGGCAGAAAGGACGGTGGAAGCTGTGACTGTTTCGAAAAATAAGTATGTCGGCAGACCGCCGAAATTTCGAACGAAAGAAGAAATACAGGAAAAGATAGACGCGTATTTCAAAGAATGTGAAGGGGAATTGTTGCTGGATGATAATGGAAATCCTGTGTATACTCCCAAAACAGGATTGGTTTATACCAAACAGCCGAAGCCACCAACGGTGACAGGTCTGGCACTTGCTCTTGGATTTGCGTCCAGACAATCCCTCATGGAATACCAAGGCAAAAAAGAATTTGCTGACACGATTATACGCGCGAAGTCCAGAATTGAAGAATATGCGGAAGCCAGACTGTTTGACCGTGACGGCGTCAACGGCGCAAAATTCAGCCTGATCAATAATTTCCGCGGCTGGGGTGAAAAGCCAGAACAGGAGCAGGATACCGGCAGCAATATGGTCGCGCTGGCTGAAATCCTCATGCGCCCTGGAAAAAATCGGAACATCCACGACTTTGAAGGGGATGACGAGGCATGAACATTCCGGCTCCATTTTCACAGAATCAGAAAGATTATTTTGACCGGACCTTTACCCATTGGCTGAATGTAGCCGAGGGAGGAAAGCGTGGCGGGAAAAACGTAGTCAACACTTTAGCATTCTGTACCAGACTGGAACGGCACCAAAGCAGGATTCACCTGATCGCTGGGGTATCTACGGCAACGGCAAAAATCAATGTGCTGGACTGTGACGGTTTCGGCATGAAAAATTTTTTTGAGGGACGCTGCCGTGAGGGGGAGTACAAAAAGCGTGATTGCCTGTATATCCAGACACCTGTTGGAGAAAAAATTGTCTTGATTTCCGGTGGCGGAAAAAGTGGTGATGAAAAGCTTATCAAAGGGAATACCTACGGCATGGCGTATGTGACAGAAGCCAATGAATGTACTGCGGACTTTATCCAGGAAGTTTTTGACAGAACACTGACCAGTCCGGAAAGAGCGGTTTTTCACGACCTGAACCCGAAAGGGGATGGGCATTGGTACTATAAAACAGTGCTGGACTTCCACGCCAAAAAGCAAAAGAAAAATCCAGACTATGGTTTTAACTATGGGCATTTCACCATTGCTGATAACCTTTCTGTATCTGACGATAACCTGCGTAAGACCCTGTCTACCTACGACAGGAAAAGTATCTGGTATGCCCGCGATATTTTGGGCTTGCGCCGCTCTCCCGAAGGTCTGATTTATGACATGTTCTCCGCAGAAAAAAATGTTTACAGCACGGCAGAAGCCCCTGTGGATATGGTCTGGCGGTCCACAAGAACGATTGCCATTGACTATGGTACCACGAATCCTTGTGTCTTTCTGGACATATATGACGACCAGGAAACGGTTCGTATCGATCGGGAATATCGTTGGGACAGCCGGGAAGAACATCGACAGAAAACAGATAAGGAATATGCAGACGATCTGGAAACATTCATGGGTACAGGCGGTTGTGCAGTATTGGTAGACCCCTCTGCCGCTTCCTTCATTGCGGAGCTGAAAAGCAGAGGGATTTTTGTGATAAGCGCAAAAAATGATGTACTGGACGGTATCAGAAAAACGTCTACACTCATGAGCCGTGGTCAAATTCAGATTCATCAGCGGTGCGAAGGGTTGCGGAACGAGCTGGGGGCATATCGTTGGGACGAAAAATCCAGCCAACGAGGGGAAGAAAAGCCTGTGAAAGAACAGGACCATGGACCAGACGCGCTGCGTTATTATATCAACTCCCTGCCGGACTGGCGGGTGACATAGGAGGTGGGAAGATTGTCCCGCAGAAAAGGAAAGAAAACCGGTACAACAAAGCCGGTACAGACAGCGGATTCATTTAGCAATCCGCTTTTTCATTTAGGATACGGATCCCAATCTCCATTGGAAGCAACAGAGTATCCCTTGACCCGCATGACATACGACTATGCCCTGCTGAACAGCCTGTATCGCTCAAACTGGGTGGTACAGAATGTAGTGGGTATTATACCGGATGATATGCTGCGGGAAGGCTTTACGGTATCCGGTGCCATTTCCCCGAAATACCAGCATGAACTTGACCGCTGCTTACGTCAGACGCAACTATATGATCGCATCAATGAGGGGATGCGCTGGGGCAGGCTGTATGGCGGCGCGGCTGGATTGATTTTGATTCGAGGGCAGGAAGATTTGTCCAAACCTCTGGAACTGGACACTATACTTCCGGGTACCTTTGCTGGGCTGTATATCGTTGACAGATGGTCCGGTATCACACCCGGTATGGAATTGGTTTCCGACTTGGCAGACCCGGATTTTGGCTTGCCCAAATACTATGACATCAATATGGCAGACGGCAGTACGGTGGTGTCTGTCCATTATTCCCGCATTATCCGATTTGTCGGTAGGGAACTGCCTTATCTGGAAAAAATGGCAGAAATGTACTGGGGAGAATCTGAAGTGGAAGCCCTTTACGCGGACGTTGTGAAACATGACAACGTGGCAGCGAATATGGCTGCTTTGACATTCCGTGCAAATGTGGATTCCATGGAGGTAGAAAATCTGGATCAGCTTTTTTCCGTTGCGCCAAGTGCCATCCAGCAGCGTTTCTGGAACATGATGCAGGCACAGAACGTGCTGAAATCCAATTTCGGCATGCAGTTGGTGAATAAAGGCGATTCGGTGAAAAATACCCAGTACACCTTTACGGGCTTACAGGAAATCTATGACAGTATGTGCCTTGACTTATCCGGTGCCAGCAGGATTCCAGTGACAAAACTGTTTGGGCGCGCGCCGGCAGGACTGAACGCCACAGGGGAAAGTGATCTGCAAAATTATTACGATTACGTGGACACATTGCGGGAAAGCAAGTTGCGCCCCATTCTGGAAAAGCTGCTGCCTATCATTGCCATGAGCGTATGGGGCGGCGTTCCGGAAGACATGGATATCCAGTTCCCGCCACTCTGGACGCCAACAGCCAAAGAAGTGGCAGAAATCGCTAAGGCAAAAGCCGAAACCATCATTGCCGCTTTTCAAGCTAACCTGCTGGATCAGGCAACTGCCCAGCGCGAACTGAAAAAACTGGCGGAAGAAACTTCTATGTTTGACAGTATTTCCGAAGAAACCATCAAGAAAAACGAAGGAAAGACCTTTCAGGATGTGACGGCTCTGCGCGATCCGCTTATGGGGCTGGGATTTGAGGAGGCGTGATAGATGCCAATTCAAAAAGCACCAAACGAAAAAGAACTGGAAAAGCTGATTGCCATATTTCTGCGAGCGGAAACAGCCATCATCAATGAGATCGGGCGGCTGCGTTCTCAAGGATTGGTGGATTATCATGCTGTGGCTGCCCTGAACCGGATACAGGCTATCTTGAAACAGATGGAAACAGACTGTTGGGAATATGTACCAAAGATGATAGAACAACAGTTTTATGTTCGGGTACCAGAAGCCCGTAAGATATTGGAACCAGTGGAAAAACATGTCCGAGGATATGAAAACGCGGAGGCGTTGACTGCTACACAGTACAGCATTATGGACCGTCTGGTGACCAATCTTATGGGGGAAATCGTAGAAGCATCAGGAACGGCACAGAATACCCTGCAAAATGCCCTGATCGGCAGAACGCAGGGGGATATTTTCCGCCGGGTTACTTTGGGTACATTAGCCCAGACACAAGCCATGGGAAAAGGCGCCCAGAAAGCCGCCAATGATATTTTTCAGGCATTGGCAAGAGAAGGCGTGACCGCCTTTGTAGACAAAGCTGGAAGACGATGGAGCCTGCATACCTATTGCAGCATGGTGGCACGCACCACCAGCAGACAGGCGGAAGTGCTGGCAACACTGACAGCAGACGAAGAACACGACCTGTACAAGATAAGCAGCCATGGGACTACTTGCAAAATCTGTGCGCCGCTGGAAGGTCGAGTTTACAGCAAGAGCGGAAAAGACCCAAACTTTCCGCCCCTATCTTCTGCCTTTGGGAAGATCGACCCAACAGGTCCCAATGATCTGACCAACAGTTATCTGAATATCCATCCAAACTGCCTGCATGTGCTGACGCCATGGACACCGGCAGGCAGAAGCGAAGAAGAAATACAGAAAATCATAGATTTTTCCAGCTTCAAAAAGAATCCTCCCGCCATAGACCCCAGGACTCAAAAGCAGATAGACACCTACCGGAAAAAGGAAACGGCAAGGGCTGACTGGCTGCGGGACTATCGGCAGTGGGAAACATACCGCATGACATTGGGAGATCAAGTGCCAAAGACATTTGAAACTTTCCGGAAACATAAGCGGCTGGGGGATGAAAAATACAAAACATGGAAAGCCCGTTACAAGGAAAATAGTCCACTTTCAAAAGAAGAACGGTATGCTATAAATCAATACATATCTTCTGGCTCCTATTTTTTGAACGAACCTTTGCGAGAGGGAATAGAATTGACTAGAGAACAGAAAGCATTTACAATGAACTTAGATCAGGCGTTACAGAAATTGCCGACATATCAAGGAAGCGTTACAAGATCTGTGGATTTTATTTCCGAAGAAAGCAAACAAGTATTTTTACAGCAGCATCAAGCAGGAAAAGTGGTTATCTATTCACAATATACATCCACAACCAAGGGGGATATTTATAATCCTGACGCAGATATTCAAATGCTCATTACAGATGGCACACGTGGGCGAGATCTGAAAGGCTTCAATGATGGAGAAAAAGAAGTCCTTTATGAAAGAAATGCGAAGTTTGTTGTATTGGACAATTTTGAGAAAAATGGGAAGCATATCATCATCATGAAAGAGGCGTGATTTATGGGACAGTTGACAATCAGGGAATTTTTGCAGCTACCGGATGAAGAAAAAAGAGAGAGATATGAAGAATTGTCATCACGCGACAAATTTTTATGGCGTACATCTTATGAACCCATTGCAGCACAGGTCGTAGGCAGGGTAGAGATATCAGAGGAAGAACAAAGGAAAGCAAGAAATACGGCAAAAGAATTTATGAAGCAGTGGGAGAAAGAATTGAAAAAATAGTGTAATCAAAGACAGAAAACTAAGCGTCCGAAAGGGCGCTTTTTTCGTGGAAAAAAGGAGGGAGAGAGTGGTTTCCAATGACCATTTGCATGTAAGATCAGGACTGGCGCCCAACAAACCGCCACCCCCACCACCAAAATCAACAGAAAGGAGAGGCACTATGGAAGGATATGTTGAACTTTTGAAGAAAGCCCTTGCGGCTGAAACAGAAACAGTACGCCTTTATACAGCAATTCTTGCGCTGGCGCCACAAAAGCATGTAACAAAGCTGCTGGAAATCAATGCAGACGAAACAGACCATCAGAGTATCTTGACTGATATGTTGGTGGAAGCATTGACAGGGCAGAGTGCAAATCAGGAAAAACTGGTACCGGGGGTGAGATAGATGCTGACATATTACGGTACCGAAATCAGCCCAAATCAGACCAAAACGGATGAGGGCTTCTTGATTTGCAAAAATGTCCCAATTGCCCGCACAGGTACCATGGAATATCTGGCAAGGGAACTTGGTCTGGACGGCGATCCGGAAAGAATCGTCACTGTCAACCGCTACGAGGAGGATGTTTTTTCTCCGGCGGCTATGGCGTCTTTTGAAGGAAAAATCGTCACAGACAATCATCCGCCCGATAATCTTCTGCCGGAAACAGCAGGAGCGTACAGTCGGGGGCATGTCCAGAACGTGCGCAGGGAAGGTGACAAGCTGGTGGCAGACTTGCATATCACAGATGCGTCTCTCATTAGTGACATTGAAAATGGTGTGAAACGGGAGGTTTCCTGCGGTTATACTTGCATTTATGTACCTGATGGAAACGGGTACCGACAAACACAAATCAGAGGGAACCATGTGGCGGTGGTACCGGCTGGGCGTGCTGGGCATGAGGTAGCCATCAAAGATAAACAACCAGAAAAAGGAGTGAATCACATGAGTAAATTCAGAACAGAGATTTTGAAGCTCTTTGGGAGCGCGGCAAAAGATGCCAATCCTGAAGAACTGGAAAAAATGGTAGAAACAACGGCAACGGCGCTGGATGCGGAAACGACACAGGCTCCTGCACCCGAACCGGAAAAGAAACCGGAAGAACAGCCCAAAGAAACAGAAGATGGTATGCAGGGTGGCGATCTTGGTGCAAAGCTGGATAAACTCATCGAAATGATGGGGGCTTTCATGGAAAATCAGATGGACAAAAAGAAAATGTCTGATGAATCTGATATCGACAAGGAAATTGCCCGTCTGGTCGGGGAAGAACCTGCAGCAGAGCCGGAAAAGGCAGTTACCATTTCTGCGGAAGAAATGGAAGACAAAAAATGTACTGCCGGTGATGCTTTCACCGCAGAGCTTCTGAAAAAAATTCGTCCGGCTGTGGCAGCTATTGAAAATAAGGAGGAACGCGCCCGTGTCGTAGATGCGGTACTGTCTTCCATCCGTTCAGGCAATATGGGGGCAGATATCCTTGCCGCTACTCAGGACAGCGCAAAGAAAGCATCCAGCCAGCGTAAAGACATGAGTACCATTTGCGCAGAGCAGAAGGCCGCTTATGCCAAATTCAATCCACATAAAAACAAACAGTAATCAAAAAGGAGTGTGAAAGATATGGGACTGAAAACACAGGTAATCGGTACAAGTATGCCGAATGGTCAGGCTGGTTCTTATGCCAGACAGCCAGATATGATTATCAACACAAGACCTGCAGGAGGCAGCACGAATATTCCTTTTGGCGCACCACTGGAGTATGCCGCTGACGGTGTGACAGTGGTACAGATGGGGGCGTCTTCCACAGCTGCAAAGTTTGTAGGCGTTGCTGCAAGAGAGGTGAAAAGCTCTCTGAACTATCTCAATCAGGGACAAGGTGAATACGCACCCGCAGAAGCGGTACCTGTATTCCAGAGAGGCAGCATCAATGTTTTCTGCCAGAGAGGTACTGCAAAGCTGGGCGGTAAAGTTTATGTCCGTACAACAGAAAATGGCAGCTTCTCTACTGCTAAGGTTGGTGGATTCGAGGCAGAAGACGACAGCGGCAAAGTAGTAGAATTGACCAACTGTCAGTGGGCAGGTCCTGCAGATGCCAATGGTATTGCAGAACTGCGCATCCTGACTATGAACAATGCGTAAGGAGGGAACGATATGAGTTATAACAATATGGGTGTCTTTGACGGTGGCATCATTACTCCCAAACAGACACAGCCAGTGGGTATGCCTGTAATGGACGCAGCAGGGATTGCTTCCGGCAATGCGTTTTTGACTTCTGAACTGGAAAAAAGAGATCCAATCATCCGGCAGCCTCTGACCAGTGTGACATATCCTAGAGATGTACCTATCGAAACAGGCGGCGGTTGGGTAGATTTTGCCTCTGCCTTGTCTGTGCAATATGGTGTAACAGGTGGTAGTGGTGACAGCCCTATCACAGCGGGTGGCGCAAACGGTATTCCTATTGTACAGGCTTCTCTGGACAAAGGGCTGTTTAAGGCGCATGTATATTCTGTGGCACTGCGTATCATGTTTGTGGATATGCAGAAATCTAGCTACATTGGCAGAAGTCTGGATCAGCTGCTTCAGGAGGGTGTCCGCCTGAGCTATGACAAACATATGGATGAGAACGTCTATGCTGGTTTTGCGCGATATGGTACATATGGTCTGGTAAATCATCCTGACGTGACAGAGACCACTGTGGCAGATGGTGCGAAAGGTACAACCAACTGGAAGGACAAAACACCTGACGAAATCCTGTTGGACATCAACACTGCCATTTCTTCTACTTGGGCGGCGGCTGGTTATGACAGCGCAGCTATTCCCAACCACATTTTGGTACCTTATGAACAGTATCTGTATCTGGTGAATACAAAGGTTTCTGATCTGGCAACCAAAAGCATTTTGGACTATCTGCTGGAAAACAATATTGTCAACAAAGACGGCAAAGGTCAGCTGTATATCGGTGCAACTGCGTGGTGCAAAGGCGCAGGTACTGGAAGCAAAGACAGAATGGTCGTTTATGTGAACCATGAACGCTTTATTGGTCTGGATGAGCTGGTTCCCCTGAACAGAATCATGACACAGCCCAATGTGGCGCATGTGTGCTATGACACTGCGTATATGGCGAATATTTCTGAAGTCAAAATGATGTATCCCAACACCGTGACCTATTGGGACGGCATTGGCGGCGACGAATAAGGAGGTATGAAAGATGGCAACAGTTATCATTTCCAAAAGAAACATCATCATTCCCAGCCCTGATGGCAGACAGGCATATCCGATTCCCAAAGATTACATCGGCTCTGTGCCTGATTGGGTGACAAAAACAAAATACTTCGAGGAACTGGTGAAAGACGGGAAGATTGCAGTTTCTTCCACCACAAAGGACAACGCTCTGGAACAGGCGGATGCAGAAGCAGAAAAGGCAGAACAGGAAGCCAGAGAAAAAGCCAAAGCTGCAGCAGAAGCAGAAAAGGCAGAACAGGAAGCTGCAGAAAAGTCTGAAGAAACAGAGAAACCTGAGAGAAAGAAGAAATGAGGTGATGCGGGATGTTCTGTATGAAACCACAGTTTTTGGGTATCAAAGCCGCTGCGTCTAATATCGGGCATGCGGTAGGCAATTATACAGCGGAAATGTTCCAGCAGGACTTCCCGCAGTTTTTTACAGCTGATGGAGAATCTCTATTGCCGGAAACCATGCTGAATCAGTTTATCAGCCGAGCGAACACATCTATCCAGCCGGATAAATGGCTGGACGGTTGGCGGTATGCGGCTGGGCTATATGTAGCCCATTATGGGACCCTGTATCTGCGTACCTTTGCTCCTGCCAGTGAAACAGCAGGACAGGCGGCTGCCACAGGGGCATTGGTTGGTGTGGTGAAATCGGAAACACTGGGAGATACCAGCGTAACCTATGACACTTCTGCATTGACCAAAGCCACAGAGGACTGGGGCAGCCTGAACGCCACCCAGTATGGTCAGATTCTGGCAACAGAAGCAAGACTGGTGGGCATGGGTGGAACCCTTGTTATTTAGGGGGTGTGGCTAATGAATTTTGACGCATGGTATACCGATACAGTAGATGTGTGGCGTGTGGTGCCGGATGAATCAAAGGCACTGATTTCCAACAGCAGAGAACAGGTTTTGACAGCTGTTCCTTGCCGGGTATATCGTTCTGGGAAGAAAGCCATCCAGATGCAGCAGACAGCGGCAAATATCAATCAGGAGGACAGCTTGGCTTGCGGTTTGGACGTGGATATCCGCACTGGTGATGAGTTGATCATCCATCGTGGCGCAAGAATCGGCAGGAATTTTGCCAATATCCGAGCCTTTGCGGCAGACCCCAACTATTACCCAGAACCGGTGGGGAACATCATGGGAGGACTTGCTCATCAGGAAATCCATCTGCTGCATCAGGAAAGGGTGTGACGCTATGAGTTTTACAGTCAGCTTACAGCAGCGCATCCAACAGCTGAAAAAAGCGCAGGAAGATGTCCCAAGGGTACTGGCAGAGGTGGCAAAGGACGCTACTCTGCGTGCCATAGAGGCGGCAACAGATGCCACACCGCCCACAGCTGGTGATTTGCGTGGCACAAACACCCGCAGCGGGGAATTGAAACAGCATTGGGCAACAGACAGCAAAACAGAGCCGCAGATCACGGGAAATAAAGTGGAAACAGAACTGCGGAACAATCTGAACTATGCCTCTTATGTGAACAATGGACACCGCATGGATCAGCATTTTGTGCCTGGACTTTATATCAATGAAGACAGCGGTCTGTTAGAGTATAACCCAAACAAGGATGAGGGCATGGTCGTGGGTACCAAAACAAAGTATGTCAAAGGTAAGTTCATGGCGGATAAAGGGAAACAGGCTTATGAAAAAACGGTGCTGTCAGAACTGGACAAAAGGATAAGGGGGTTGATGGAATGAATTATACGGTGGAAACGGTTGCCGATTCTTTGTCGAACTATCTGAAACTATTTTTACCTGAATTTTCTTTCTACCAGGACCCAAATCAACAGGGCACCAAAATTCCCTGTATGTTCTTGCAACAGCGGTACAGCAACATCAAATTGGAAACAGGCGGGTACTATTTGCGTACCATCGGCTTAGACCTGACCTGTCTGGAAGAATACAACCTGCCCGATCTGCAGCAGAGATACCAGAAGACAGCGGAGATTTTGGACTTGCACATGGAAACATTTCCCTACACAGACGGCATACAGACAGAGCCGGTACAGATTCGTACCTATGACAGGGAATGGGACATTGATATGAACGAACTGCATTATCGATTTGAAATCAGAGAGCGTGTGCGGATTCCGAAAGAAACCATCAAAATGCAGACCATTGAAAAATACAATGAGGAAGTGGTGGAATGAAAAAAGAAAACAAGTCCCAGGAAAAACGGTACAAGCGGGAAGCGCTGCTGAAAAGTGAGCGCTTTGCTCATGTACAGCAAGATTTCTTGCGGGCGATTTTGACAGAAGAAACGTATACCATGGCAGAAGCCCAGAAAGCGGTTGATGCCTTTTTTGGAGGTGAGAAATAATGGCAGGTGGAACATGGACCAAACAGGATAAGGTACGCCCGGGTGTCTATATCAATTTTACATCAGAGTCCCAGAGAGAGCTGTCCATTGGCAGCCGTGGTGTGGTTGCCATTTGTGAGCCTATGAGCTGGGGACCTGTTGGCAAAGTCATGGAGGTATCAGCAGGGGCAGATACGACTCCCTTCTGCGGCTATCCCATTTACACAGCACAGGCACGGTTTTTGCAGGAAATCTTCAAAGGCAGTGACCGGACAGACGGTGCCACAAAAGTTCTGCTGTATCGTCCTGCCGCAAGCAGCGCTGTGCAGGCAACGGTGACAGAAGGGCAGATGACAGCCACAGCCCTTTATCCCGGTGTCAGAGGGAATGACATCACTATTGTTGTTACAGAACAGGCAGACGCAGAAGGTACCTTTGATGTGCAGACCGTTGTGGATGGTGTTGTGGTGGATACCCAGATGGCAAAAAATGTGGAAGAACTGAAAGCCAATGGATGGGTGACATTCAGCGGCAGCGGTGCACTTGCGGAAACAGCAGGTGTGAAACTGGCAACGGGTGCAGATGGCACTGTGGAAACAGCAGCTTATACCACATTCCTGTCCAATATTGAAGCCTATGACTTTGACATTCTCATTTATGACGGCGACGACAGCACTGCACAGGCGGCAATGGTCAACTTTGTGGAACGTCTTGCCAATACACAGGGTAGATATTCCCAGCTGGTTGCTTATGGCTTGAATGTCCCTGACAGCCGTTTCGTTATCAATGTATGCGCAGACATTACAGGTATTTCCTTTGCAGATGGTACGACACTGACAGGCAAACAGCTCTGCTGGTGGGTAGGCGGCGCAGAGGCAGGGGCAAACTACAATGAGTCTTTGACCTATGCCAAATATCTTGATGCCGTATCTGTGACACCGGCGATGACCAATGACCAGATCATTGCAGCTCTGCAGGCGGGAAAATTTGTGGTATTTGCGGAAAATGGGGCTGTGAAAGTGGATTCCGACATCAACAGCCTGACAACCTTCACAGCGGATATTTCCAAGCCATACCGGAAGAACCGTGTTATCCGTACCCTGCATACCATTGCCAATGACCTGTATATGCAGTTTTCCGAGAGCTTCATCGGTGTGGTAGACAACAATGCGACAGGACGGGATTTGTTCAAAGCTGTCATTGTGGGATACTTGCAGGAAATGCAGGCAAACAATGCCATCCAGAATTTTGAACCGGATGACGTGGACGTACTGCCAGGGGATGACATCGATGCAGTTGTCATCAATCTGCGGATTCAGCCTGTGGACGCAGCGGAAAAACTGTATATCATAATCACAGTAGCGTAAGGAGGTGTGGATATGTATTTACTGGCAAAAGATACCGTCAATGGTGCCGAGGGAAAAGTCTTTGTC
>OGKX01000277.1_pt1 | contig 34479 bp, 26 predicted proteins | sample 1572541 | NCBI WGS metagenome assembly OGKX01 (sample SAMEA2581982, study PRJEB24529) | metagenome | biome: Human gut stool | place: China | collected 2011
CCAACGAGTCGCTGCTGGGTGGCGGCGGTGTGGACGGCTGCATTCATCGTGCCGCAGGACCGGAGCTGCTGGTGGAATGTGAAACGCTCCACGGCTGCAAAACCGGGAGCGCAAAAATCACGAAGGGCTATAAGCTGCCCTGCAAATATGTCATTCATGCTGTCGGTCCGCGCTGGTATGACGGGCGGCATGGTGAGCGCGAACGGCTGATTTCATGCTATCGGACTTCGCTCATGCTGGCGAAAGAATACGACTGCGAATCGGTTGCGTTCCCTCTGATTTCCTCCGGCATTTTCGGCTATCCGAAGGATCAGGCTCTCAAAGTGGCGATTGACACCATTAGCAGTTTCCTTCTCGAAAACGAAATGACGGTGTACATCGTCATTTTTGACCGCAAAGCCTATCAGATCAGCGGCAAGCTGTTTGCCGATATTGCAGCGTACATAGATGACCGCTATGTGGACGAGCATACTGATAATCGTTCCGAGCGTCTGCGCAGGATGAACGCCTTCCGGATGGAAGAACCCATGCCTTGCGAGGCATCCGTTTGTGAAGAGGCAATCGAACAGCTCATGCCTCCCGTCTCTGCGGCGGCTGCCCCCAAAAAGGCGGCAACCCTTGATGACGCGCTGGGACAGATCGACGTGAGTTTTTCCGAGATGCTTCTGCGAAAGATTGATGAGCGCGGCATGACGGACGCGCAGTGCTATAAGAAGGCGAATATTGACCGGAAGCTCTTCTCGAAGATCCGCTCGGACAAGTCTTATAAGCCTTCCAAGCCCACGGTCATTGCGTTTGCCATTGCCCTTGAGCTGCCGCTTGTTGAAATGAAGGATATGCTCATGAAGGCTGGCTTTGCGCTCTCCCACTCCAACAAGTTTGACATCATCGTGGAGTATTTCGTGGAGCATGGGAACTATAATGTCTTTGAGATCAACGAGGCTCTGTTTGCCTTCGACCAAAGTTTAATAGGAGCATAAGGTCTATGGATAAAGTGTTTCAGAAATTTTTGCGAAGTGGTATTGACCTTTCGCCCGTAGGGGTGGAGCGTCGTGAAGATAACAACCCATACTTTTGCACGCCAAAAGGTGCATCTATTTTTGGCTGGGCGGGTGTGGACGGCATCCACTTCTGCTTTGTTCGAGACTTTGGCGGTATGGTATTTTCCGTCAGTCCCATGAACTCGGCTCCGGATTTTGTTCATCCGCTGGCAAACGATTTTGAAGACTTTCTGAGGTTGCTCCTTGCTTGCAGTGATTCGGCAGCGCTGGAACAGGCGTGGATGTGGGATAAAGCCCAGTTTGAAGCCTTTTTGCAGGACAACCCTCCAACGCAGGATCAGCAAAGAACGCTATCAGAGCTTGCTGAGAAAATGAAATTGACGCCTATGGAACAGCCGTGGGTATACATCAAAAAGCTGCAAGCATCTTTTGATTATAGTAAGATCAAGTACACCGAGGACTATTATGATGTTGATATGAACCCAGAAGCAGAACCGACCATGCCTGAGTGGAAGGTCTACTTTGAGGGAAACTTCTGGGGACATTCGGGAAAAGACCATGCCGGAACGGAAATCCGGTTGAATAAGCAATTTGACTGGGCGAGGCATCATTGGGTTATTCCTGCGGCGTATTCTTGCAGCAAGGGACTCGTCATGGACTTTTGTATGCGTACCCCGGAAGAAGACATTCGCAAGTTCATAACTAAATGGGATTTACACCCCGAAAACGACTCCTGCGAATACTTCACGCAGGAGCAGCAAATGCAGATAGATTTAGACAATCCACTTTGCCTTGACTTTATTCCTCGTTTGGAATTGAACGGGAAAACAATGCTGACCTCCCACGGCTGTTCCGTGGTCTTTAATCCATGTTTGCCAGACGGGGTGATCAATGAAGCGGAAGCAAAGTGGGCATTGGAACACTATGATTTGGATACATCCTATGGATGGATGATTTTTCGGGCAGCTTTTCCGTGGACAAGCAAACGCCGTCCTGAAATAAAAGCCCTCTCCCTTACAATGGAGCAGCAGTCGTGTCGTGTCCCGGGACCACATTTCAAGGCACACGCTCCCGGTGATTCGTTTTCTTTCCTCCATCCGGTCAGTGGAAAAAAATACACATTGACTGTACAGGAATTAGAGCAGCAGACAATTTCCGAAAAGCGTTACGGTTCTGACCGCTGGTTTTATCCTACGCATTTTACTGCTATGAGCTATACACTTTCTCCTGAACCTGACAGCGATGTTACGATCTGTGATTGCGCTGAGGGGGACAAGCCTTTGGAAATTGCGCCATGCTCTGACCGCTATGCACCAGAGGCACGAAACGATATTGCTTGTATCGGCATTATCGGCGGAGCGGACGGTCCAATCGCAATCGTGTGTGGAGACAGCTCAAAAGAAAAACTTCATGCAGTTTGTTCCTCTCTACACTTTGAGCCGGTGGAGGGTGATATTGAATGGCGTATCGTATTCAACATTAAAAGCTCCAATGAAATGTCATTAGGGCTGATCTAAGAAGAAAGCGGAGGCAAAGAAGGTGAAACAACACACTTACATCGCAATCGACCTGAAATCCTTCTACGCCTCCGTGGAGTGCCGGGAGCGCGGCTTAGATCCTCTGGACACAAATCTCGTTGTCGCGGATGAGAGCCGGACGGACAAGACTATCTGCCTTGCCGTTACACCATCCCTCAAAAGCTACGGTATCTCCGGACGCGGACGGCTGTTTGAAGTCAAGCAGCGTGTGAAGGAAGCGAATGCCGGACGGCAGCACGACGCGCCGGGACACAGACTGGACGGCACATCACACTTCTACTCTGAGCTGCAAGCAAACCCGTATCTGGCGATTGACTTCATCATCGCGCCGCCCCGGATGGCGTATTACATGGAGTACAGCACCCGCATCTATCAGGTTTATCTCAAGTATATTGCCCCGGAAGATATTGTGGTCTACTCCATCGACGAGGTGTTCATGGACGTGACGGACTACCTGAATACTTACAAGCTCTCGGCACATGACCTCGCAATGAAGATCATCCTCGATGTGCTTGAGACAACCGGCATCACGGCAACCGCTGGGATCGGGACGAACCTCTTTCTCTGCAAAGTGGCAATGGACATTGTAGCGAAGCACATCACCGCCGACAAAAACGGCGTCCGAATAGCCGAACTGGATGAAATGAAGTTCCGGCGTGAGCTTTGGGCGCACCAGCCCCTCACGGACTTCTGGCGCGTGGGTCGGGGCATTGCCAAGAAACTTGAGCAGAACGGGATGTTCACCATGGGCGATGTTGCCCTTTGTTCAGAGCGGAACGAGGACTTGCTTTATAAGCTGTTCGGCAAGAATGCGGAACTACTCATTGACCATGCGTGGGGCTGGGAGCCTACGACCATTGAGGCAATCAAGATGTACCGTCCCAGCTCCAACAGCCTCAGCTCCGGTCAGGTATTACATTGCCCATACGAGCCGCAGAAGGCGAAGCTGGTTGTGCGGGAAATGACGGACTTGCTTGTGCTGGACTTGGTGGACAAGGGGCTTGTCACCGACCAGATGGTTCTCACCGTGGGCTACGACATTGAGAACCTGACCGATCCGGCACGACGGGCAAAGTATCACGGCGCGGTTGAGACAGATCATTATGGGAGGCAGATTCCGAAACAGGCGCACGGCTCTATTAACCTCGACGGTCACACATCCTCTACTCGCAAAATAATGTGTGCTGTGTCAGAACTCTTCGACCGGATCGTGGATAAGAATCTGCTTGTCCGCCGTATGTATGTTGTAGCAAATCATGTCCTGCCAGAAGCGGACGCGCCGAAGAAAAATGACGGGGTTGTCCAGCTCGACCTCTTCACCGACTATGCCGCCGAAGAGGAAAAACAGAAAGCCGAAGATGCCGCTTTGGAGCGTGAGCGGAAGATACAAGCCGCCACGCTTGCCATCAAGAAGAAGTATGGAAAGAACGCCATCCTCAAGGCAATGAATCTTGAAGAAGGTGCAACCGCGAAAGACCGCAATGCGCAGATTGGAGGGCATAAGGCGTGAACGGAAAATACGACGAGATCATGGGACTTTCTCACCACGTTTCCAAAACGCGACCACAAATGCCGATGTCAGATCGTGCAGCGCAGTTTGCGCCCTTTGCCGCCCTCACCGGCTATGATTCTGCAATCAAGGAAACCGGACGTCTGACCGACGAAAGGATTGAGCTTGATGAGGGAGCCTTGACCGCTTTGAACATGAGGTATCAGCTTCTCATGGATGCCCTTGATGAAGAGCCGGAGGTTGAAATAACCTACTTCAAACCTGATGAGCGCAAAGCTGGCGGTGCGTATGTAACTGCAACCGGCGCAGTCATAAAGGTTGATGACTTTGAGCGCCTGATTACCATGCAGGACGGCACGAAGATCCCGATGGATGACATCCTAAGCATTGACGGAGAGCTGTTCTTGTCCTTAGAATAATGTCGCTTGCCATGCGACCAAATGAAGTGAATACCGAAGTACAATATGACTGTAAGGTGAGACACCAAGCAGTCATATTTTTATATACGGAGGTACAAAACATGAGAAAGAACTTGACGGAGATCGTATTCATCCTTGATCGCAGCGGCTCTATGAGCGGACTGGAAACAGACACCATCGGAGGATTCAACTCCATGATTGAAAAGCAGAAAAAAGAGAATGGCGAGGCATTGATCTCTACCGTTCTCTTTGACAACGTGAGCGAGGTTATCCATGACCGTGTGCCGGTTCAGAAGGTGGAGCCGATGACCGACAGGGACTATTCCGTTCGCGGCTGCACCGCGCTTCTGGATGCTATCGGCGGAGCGATTCATCACATTGGGAATGTCCATAAGTACGCAAGAAAAGAGGATGTCCCTGAACACACACTGTTCGTCATCACAACGGATGGCATGGAGAATGCAAGCCGCCGTTATGACAGCGAGAAGGTCAAGAAGATGATTGAACGACAGAAGGAAAAGTACGGCTGGGAGTTTCTTTTCCTCGGTGCAAACATTGATGCAGTTGAGACGGCAAAGCATTTTGGAATTGGAGCAGATCGAGCGGTCAATTACCACTCTGACCGCGAGGGAACGCAACTCAACTATAAAGTTCTGAGCGAAGCGGTTTCCGCTGTCCGATGCAGCGTACCGCTGGGTACGAATTGGAAAAAACGTATTGATGAGGACTTCAATTCCAGAAAGGACGGGAGAAAGTAATGAGAACAATCACCGTAAAAGGGACAGGCAATGTCTCCGCAAGACCGGATTACATCATCCTATCCCTGAACATTGAAGTCTTATCTGAAACCTATGACCGCGCAATGTCGGAAGCTGCCGAGAGAATCGAAAGACTGCAAGGTGCCGCAGTCCGCGTTGGGTATCGCAAGGAAGACCTGAAAACCACGAGCTTTGATGTCCAGACAAGGTACGAGAATGTCAAGGATCGGCAAGGAAATTACAAGCGAGAGTTTGCCGGATATGCTTGCAGCTATCGCTTGAAACTTGCCTTTGACTTTGACAGCAAGCAGCTTGCAAAGGTCATTTCTGCGATTGCGGATTGTGGGGCGCAACCAGAACTCAGCATTGCGTTCACCGTGAAAAACCCGGCAAGAGTCAGCGAAGAGCTGCTGATCAATGCGACGGAGAACGCCAGGGCAAAGGCGGAGATTCTTTGCAAAGCATCAGGCAGTACGCTTGGGCAGTTGCTCAACATCGACTACAACTGGGGCGAACTCAATGTTTTTTCCAGAACAAGCTACGATGTTGAAGACTGCATTCAGCCTCTCATGGCGATGAGCAAGTGCGCCGCACCTGAGATTGAGCCGGTTGATATTGATGTGACAGACACAGTGGCTTTCACATGGGAAATCCAATGATTTTTTGACTTTTTTGAAATCCGGTACTCAACAAACGCCCATTTTGTGTCCGTTGTAAAGTGAAGGGACATTTCACGGAGGAATCTTCGGGGAATACGATTTTGGGAGATTAGCAAGCAAATCCGGTGAGTACCCACCGGAGAAAAAACAGTTAAGGAGACCCTGCCCTTAACATCAGATTTTTGCTTGTTGGGATAGTCCCAAACCCTTCTAATCTTTACGACGGAGGGCGCAGCATGGTACGAAGAACACGAGACATTCAGAAGAAGATTTGGCTGACACCACAGGAAGAACGGACGATTGCAAAGAAGATGGAGATGATCGGCACGGAGAACTTCGGTGCGTATGCAAGGAAGATGCTGATCGACGGCTACATCATCGTTGTGGACTACACAGAGCAGAAAAAGCTCGCCGCCGAAATCAACAAGATCGGCGTGAACATCAATACCGTCTGCCGCAGGATCAACTCGACGGGACGATTCTATCAGGACGATATTGACGAGCTGAAAGAAAAGATGGACGCGGTATGGCAGTTACTAAAATCAAAGCAATCCGAGGAACTTTGAGCAAGGCAATCGCGTACATTCTGAATCCCGAAAAGACAGACGAGAAACTGCTGGTCTCGTCCTACGGCTGTGCCAGCGAGACCGCAGCGCGGGAATTTGAATGGACGCGGAAAATAGCCGAGCAAAAAGGGATGAATCCGGTCAGGATCATAGCCCGTCATGTGATCCAGTCCTTTGAAATCGGAGAGGTCACACCGGAGCTTGCCCACGAGATTGGCAAGCAGTTTGCAGATGAAATCCTCGGAGGAAAATATGAGTATGTGCTGACCACTCACATTGACAAAGACCATGTTCACAACCATTTGATTTTCAATGCGGTTGACTTTGTGAACTACCACGCATACAAGAGCTACAAGCGGATTTACTATGATATGCGTGAGGTCAGCGACCGGCTCTGTAAGGAAAACGGTCTCTCTGTTATCCCGCCCTCTCAGAACAAAGGCATGGGCTACAAGGAGTACACCGAAGCCAAGCGCGGCACGAGCTGGAAGCAAAAGCTCAAGCAGACCATTGACCGACTCGTCATCACAGCGAAGGATTACGATGATTTTCTGCGGCTCATGCAGGAAGCCGGTTATGAAATCAAGACCGGCAAATATATCTCCTTTCGCGCTGAAGCTCAGGAGCGGTTTACTCGTTCTAAGACCATCGGAGAGAACTACACCGAGGAACGCATCAAGGAGCGGATTGCCGGACGGACGCCGCGCAGAAACCGGAGGCAGACCGTGCCGAAGGGCATCTCTCTCATCGGAGATATTCAGGAGCGGATCAGACTTATCGACAGCAAGGGCTATGAGTATAAAGCCAAGCTCACGATCCTCAAGGAAGCGGCGCGGACACTCAACTATCTCACGGAAAACAACTTGCTCCAATACGCCGATCTTGAGAAGAAGGTTGAGGATGTTCACGGATCCTATGACCGTACCGGAAAGGAACTGAAAGTTGTGGAAGCACGTCTTCGGGAAGTCCAACCGCTTATCAAAAATATCTCCAACTACCAGCGGCTCAAGCCTGTATATGACGCCTTCCAGAAGGCGAAAGACAAGCCGGGGTTCAAGGCAAAGCATGAGGCAGAGCTTGTGATCTTTGAGGCGGCGCGGAGTACACTTCTTGCTATGCAGGGCGATGAAAAACTGCCGAGCTTGAAGACACTGAAAGCGGAGCAAGCACAGCTCTTTGAAGAACAGGAACGGCTATATGCTGAACGGAACAGGCTCAAAAAAGAAGCAAAGCAAATAGAGACGATCAAGTCTAATGTTGATACGTTTCTCGCTCCTTCTGCTGACCATGACCGTGATCATCTGCGCAGCACACAGCGCGAATAGTCCTTTCAAAAGCGGGGCATCTCCTGTTGACCGGAGATGCCCTGCATCCTTGAGAGAAGGTTCGAGAAATTGAAACTTTTTCTTTAATTTCTGCATCAACGGATTGCTTTCGAGAATGAAATCCTGTATAATATTAGAGACGATGTTGAATGCAAGCAAGCGAAAGGATGGTTACCGTGCGCATAAGCTATAAGAAACTATGGATGCTTCTTCTGGAACGCGACATAAAGAAGGCTTCTCTACGACATGAAGTAGGGCTGTCTGCCGGAACATGGACAAAACTGAATAAGGGGGAAGAAGTGTCCCTCTCTATTTTGCTGCGCATTTGTGATTACTTGAACTGTGACATCGGAGATATATGTGAGGCTGTGCGAACGGACAAGAACTGAGTCCGGTTTTTCGTACAGCTCTTTTTGTAGAATAGTAAGTGTGAAACTATAACTTTGGAGGTTGCTGAAATGGCTGAGAATAACACAAGCAATATCGGCTTTGAAAAACAAATCTGGGACGCGGCTTGCGTCCTGCGCGGAAACATCGACGCATCCGAATACAAGTCCGTCGTCCTCGGATTGATTTTCTTGAAATACATTTCTGATCGCTTCGAGGCAAAGTACAAGGAACTGGTTGAAGAAGGCGATGGATTTGAAGAGGATCAGGACGAATACACTGCCGAAAACATCTTCTTTGTCCCTGAGAATGCACGATGGAGTGCGATTGCTGCTGCCGCTCACACGCCGGAAATTGGCACGGTGATTGATGACGCAATGCGCAGTATCGAGAAAGAAAACAAGCGCCTCAAAGATATTCTTCCTAAGAACTTCGCCCGTCCAGAGCTGGACAAGCGGCGTCTTGGTGAAGTGGTTGATCTCTTCACCAACATTCAGATGATCGAGCATGGAAACAGTAAGGACATTCTTGGTCGGACATACGAATACTGTCTCTCCAAGTTTGCCGAGCAAGAAGGCAAACTTGCCGGTGAGTTCTATACTCCCTCTTGCGTTGTGCGTACCCTTGTTGAAGTGTTGCAGCCGTTTAATGGGCGTGTTTATGACCCGTGCTGCGGCTCTGGCGGTATGTTCGTTCAGTCCGCAAAGTTCATCGAAAATCATGGAGGCAACACCAACAAGATTTCCGTTTTTGGTCAGGACTCCAACCCGACCACATGGAAGATGGCGCAGATGAATCTTGCCATTCGCGGTATTGAAGCCGACCTCGGCAAGTTTAATGCGGACACGTTTTTTAACGATTGCCACCCTCAACTCAAGGCAGACTTCATTATGGCGAATCCTCCCTTCAATCTCTCCGGCTGGGGTGCGGATAAGCTCGTTGATGATGTCCGTTGGCAGTATGGTACGCCTCCTGCTGGAAATGCAAACTTTGCGTGGTTGCAGCACATGATCTGGCATCTCGCTCCGAATGGACGTATCGGTATGGTGCTTGCAAATGGTTCGCTTTCTTCGCAGTCCGGCGGTGAAGGTGAAATCCGCAAGAACATTATCAATGCTGACCTTGTGGACTGTATCGTTGCAATGCCGACGCAGCTATTCTACACGACGCAGATCCCGGTATCGCTCTGGTTCCTTGCAAAGAACAAGAAGCAAAAAGGCAAGACACTATTCATCGACGCACGGAAACTCGGCACTATGGTTACGCGGAAGCTGCGCGAACTGACGGATGAAGACATCAAGAAAATTGCCGACACCTACAACGCATTCGTTGAAGGAACGCTTGAAGATGAAAAGGGCTTCTGTGCTGTTGTTACTACGCAGGACATCGCAAAGCAGGATTACATTCTCACGCCGGGACGGTATGTTGGCATTGAAGAACAGGAAGATGATGACGAACCGTTTGAAGAGAAAATGGGGCGTCTGACTTCTGAACTGTCTGAGCTTTTCACTAAGTCTCATGAGCTTGAAGCTCAGATCAAAGAACGTTTGGGGGCGATTGGGTATGGGCTATGAAACGTATCGTATTGCTGACCTAATTGATGAAATTGCGATGGGTCCATTCGGATCAAATATTAAAGTCTCGTGTTTTGTGGATAGTGGCGTACCTGTCCTAAATGGTAGTAATCTTGAGGGCTTTTCTCTATCCGAAAAGACATTCCGCTATGTCACAAGGGAAAAAGCAGACTCTCTTAACAAGGCAAATGCACATCGCGGGGATATTGTAATAACACACAGAGGAACGCTTGGGCAAATAGTGTTTATTCCTCAAGATTCAAAATATGACCGGTATGTGATTTCGCAATCTCAGTTTAGGGTGCGATGCAACGACAAGGTTTTGCCCGAATACCTTGTCTATTACTTCCACACTCCAATAGGACAGCATAAACTTCTAAGCAATGCCTCACAGGTTGGCGTCCCTGCATTGGCGAGACCATCTTCGACCTTTCAACAGATTGAGGTCGTATTGCCTGAATTAAGTATTCAGAAACGTGTTGTCGAGATTATTTCCACAATCCAAAAAAAGATTGTGAACAATCAAGAGCTAAACGATAATTTAGCGGCTTAGAGCTGAACGTCGGAGACGTCAATCTCGCCGGACATGAGCTTCGGCAGCAGGGTATCACGGATTTGGGACAGTGCTTTCGATTGAACATCGTTTGCTTCCATAGCCTCATACATTGGCGCAACCAGAGATTCAAACTCTTCAAGGGCTGATGCGGAGGGGATGACAACTTCCATCGCATTCAATATATCCGTTGTCATGCTTGGGACGGCGGATCCAGCATTCATTGATGCGAGGTCTTTTGCCTTGACAAAGTGATATACAAACTTCGCTACATTCGGAAGTTTCATTTCGGTGTAGAACATGGTGTCAACAGACCAAAACGGTTGATTGACATACATGACGTTGTTCAGAGTCCCTTTTCTTGGAATCAGAACTGATTCCTTATTATACAGAGGGCGCTCAACATAGCGCATTATCCCACCAGAGCCATAGACGGGATAGATACCATCAGCTAATTTCTTGTGGTCTTTACCGTATTTTACGGTTATGAGATCAGATAGATGTCCATGCGACCATGCAGGATCAGGGTTATCAATGAACATTGAAGAGTAAATCGCCTGAGCCTGCTGCTGTAAATTATCGTTTACGTTAGGAGGGATGAGATGAAATACTGCTTTTACTACGATGAGTCTGAGCATAGCAGGGTCATCAATCTCTCAACCGTTACTGGTGAGACATATTATGATGGTTTTCTGGCAGCTATTATCGGGTGGCGCAGCGATCACGAAACAGCTTTTGAACAGCGTTATCATGCTTTTGAAGAAAAAAACGCTGATAGGAAGAAAAAAGGAGAGCTGAAAAGCGGAACGATAAAGCCGAAGCAGTTAGTTCATGGATTTGCCTCTCTCAACGAAGCAAATGTAAAGCTGCTTGGAGATTTCTTCTCCATCTTTGATGAGAACAGCTATATCTATCTGTTCTGTGCAAGCAAAATCGAATACGTTATCACCCAGATTTTCAAAGGCTATCGCAATAGCGTCTTCTTTGATATGGACGCTGCACGCTACTCAATAGTCAAAGCGATAGTTACATACCGACCCACAGAGGTAATTGAAAGCCTGTATAAAAGTCCAGCGGAGTTTGTAGCTGCGTTAATGACATTCTTGACGAACCGGATTAGGCGTAACAAAGAAAACCGCGAATTGAAGGCGCAGGAAAGCACGGCATTTGAAGCCGTCCTTTATGTCCTGAATAACGTCGATGTTCCGCAGTCCCTCACTTGGGACTACCATTCGCAGTTTGTCGGGTTTGGAAATTTCCTGAGCAGCAAGGGCATTCTTGATTATTCAGTCTTGCTTGACAAGGAAGGTGAAGCAGGAGACGAAAGCAAAACTCTCATTGCCGCGAAAGAAGCCAGTTTGAAGAATTGCGAAGAGGCAGACTCGATAGACCACTTTGGAATTAGAATGGCTGATATGCTGGTAGGAATTATCGGCAAACTGATGAAATCGCTATACCATTCCTTGACACCGACGCAGGACAGTCCCCGCATTGCGAAGACTCTTCTTAGCAAAGAATGGTTCAGACTAACCGATGGGCAGTTACAGCTATACAAGCAGCTTTATCATATCGTGTTCGAGATCAACAATGATTGGTATAAGGTCTATGCCGGTAATTATTCAGATGACCTTGTTAGCTTTTTGGGACTGCTGGATTTCATGAATCATTTCAATTCATCTAAAGACAGCGAACAAGACTTTGATATGCAACCGGAGTATTGTAATAGCTGCATCTGCCAAAGACTTGAAACCCATTTTGAGCAGATGAAAAACAAGCTGCCTGTTGAGCCGGTGAAAGATCAAGAAAAGGATTTTTTTAGGAATCGACGCGGCGCAAAAGTTTATCACGATGTAGACAGACAACCCATTCTGGAACTCACCAAAGGAAAAAACGCCTTTGTAGTTCTTTCTGTCGGTATTGCAAAGGGCGGCATCCCATTAGTCACTGTTGAGGCATCGCCTGAAAATCTATGTTATAGGCTGCCTGTACAGTTGAACGAATGGGCAATGACGCTGGTTTCAATGGCAAATACAGGGGAAGATTTATTTCCTGCTGAGGTAATCTTCACAAAAGCTGAAAACCGCATCTATGCGGATATTATATAGAGGGAGTTGAGTACAAATGTCGGGCTATTTTACCGAATCAAATTATGAGAATGCCGTCTTGCAGCTTCTCAATGAGGATCTTGGATATACCTATGTCTATGGACCGGACGTGGAGCGCGATTACCACTCTCCGCTTTATGAGGATGTCCTGCTGCCCTCTTTGCAGCGAATCAACAAAAACTTGCCAATGGATGCTCTGACGGAGGCAATCTATAAGCTCAAGAACTTTGAAACCGGAACGCTTTTGCAGAAGAACATGGTCTTTATGGACTACCTCCAAAACGGAGTCCCGGTAAAATACTATGACAAGGGTGAAGAACGCTCTACCCTTGTTTACCTTGTAGACTTCAAAAATCCTGCCAGTAACGAGTTCACAGTTGCGAATCAATGGACTTTCATTGAGAACTCCGAAAAAAGACCAGATGTGATTCTCTTTGTCAATGGTCTCCCACTCGTCATTGTGGAGTTGAAGTCTCCGTCCCGCGAAGAAACCGATGCTTCCGCAGCATACCGCCAGCTCCGGAACTATATGTATGAGATCCCCTCTATGTTCATTTATAATGCGGTATGTGTCATGAGCGACTTGACCACTTCAAAGGCTGGTACAATCACGTCCGGCGAAGACCGCTTTATGGAGTGGAAAACAACAGACGGCAGCTATGAGAATACGCAACACGCATCATTTGACACATTCTTTGTAGGACTGTTTGAGAAGACCCGCTTCCTTGACATCGTGAAAAACTTCATCTGCTTTAATGTGGATGGACAGAATACTTTCAAGATACTCGCCGGGTATCATCAGTATTTTGCAGTCAAAAAGGCGATTGAGTCTACAAAACACGCAACAGTGACGGACGGTAAGGGTGGCGTCTTCTGGCATACACAGGGCAGCGGAAAATCGTTGTCTATGGTCTTCTATGCTCATTATCTGCAAGAAGCGTTAGAAAGCCCCACTATCGTTGTCATTACCGACCGTAACGATCTGGACGACCAGCTTTACGGACAATTCGCCCGTTGCAAGGACTTCCTCCGGCAAACGCCGCAGCACGCTGAGAGCCGCAAGAATCTGAAAGAACTGCTTGCAAACAGACAGGCAAACGGCATAATCTTCACGACCATGCAGAAGTTTGAAGAAAGCAACGAAGCTCTTTCGGAACGCCGGAACATTATCGTGATGGCTGATGAAGCGCATCGCGGGCAATATGGTCTCAATGAGAAGGTTGTGGTCAAGCAGAAGGACAACGGCGAAGTCGAGGCGAAAACCGTTATCGGCACTGCCCGCATTATAAGAGACACGCTTCCTAATGCGACCTACATTGGATTCACCGGAACACCGATCTCCACAAAAGACCGCAGTACACGAGAGGTCTTCGGTGATTACATCGACATCTATGATATGACTCAGGCAGTTGAAGATGGCGCGACCAGACCCGTCTACTACGAGAGCCGTGTGATTCACCTGAAACTCGACGAGAACACCCTCCATCTGATCGATAATGAGTATGACATTATGGCTGACAACGCCGATCCGTATGTCATTGAAAAGAGCAAAAAGGAACTTGGTCAGATGGAAGCAATCCTCGGCGCCGACCAGACGATCAATTCCTTGGTAAATGACATTCTTGATCATTACGAGAATTACCGTGAGAATATCCTAACCGGCAAGGCGATGATCGTTGCTTATTCGCGTCCCATAGCAATGAAGATTTATAAGCGCATTCTTGAGCTACGCCCAGCGTGGACGGAAAAGATTGCAGTGGTCATGACGCAAGGCAATAATGATCCAGAAGAATGGCGTGAGATTATCGGCAATAAAGCGCATAAGGACGATATGGCGCGGAAATTCAAAGACAATAACTCTCCGCTGAAAATCGCTATCGTCGTGGATATGTGGCTGACCGGCTTTGATGTTCCCTCCCTCGCTACGATGTATGTCTATAAGCCAATGGCTGGACACAACCTGATGCAAGCTATCGCCCGCGTCAATCGTGTCTTCAAAGATAAAGAAGGCGGTTTGGTTGTTGATTACGTCGGCATTGCGGCTGCACTGAAACAGGCAATGAACGACTATACTGCCAGAGACAAGAAGAACTATGGTGATACAGATGTAAGCAAGGCTGCATATCCGAAGTTCCTTGAAAAGCTCTCTATTTGCAGAGATTTGTTCCACGGATTCAGTTATGAGAAATTCATGACCGGAAGCGACCTCGACCGTGCAAAGCTTATCAGCGGCGGCGTGAACTTCATACTCGGCAAGAGTGTTGCAGAGTACAATCTTCCCGACAATGAGAAGACACAGAATGTGTTTATCAAAGAAGCTCTGCTTCTCAAGCAGGCACTTTCGCTGTGCAGCAGCTTGGTAGACGAGCAAACTCGCATGGAGGCGGCTTTCTTCGAGTCCGTAAGAACAATGACCGTGCGCTTGGTTTCAGGCGGTACCGGAAAGAAGTTTACGCTTCCGGAAGTAAATGAGCGCATTAACGAACTTTTGAAGCACAGCATCAAGAGCGAAGGCGTTATCAACCTCTTCTCCGATGTCCAGACTGAGTTTTCGTTGTTCGATCCGAAGTTCCTTGAAGAAGTGGCAAACATGAAGGAGAAGAATCTGGCAGTCGAACTTCTGAAAAAGCTGATTGCTGAACAAGTATCTGTTTATCGTCGTACAAACATTGTCAAATCCGAGAAGTTCTCCGAAATCATTCAGAGCGCAATGAACCGCTATTTGAACGGAATGCTGACCAACGAGGAAGTCATTCAAGAATTACTCAAGCTGGCGAAAGACATTGCCGCTGCTGCCGCCGAGGGTGAAAAACTCGGATTGACAGCGGATGAACTTGCTTTCTATGATGCTCTCACGAAGCCGCAAGCAATCAAGGACTTTTACGAGCATGATGAGCTTATTGCAATCACGAAAGAGCTGACAGATTTGCTTCGCAAAAACCAGACAATAGACTGGCAAAAGAAAGAGAGCGCAAGAGCAGGAATGCGCCGCTTGGTCAAAAGGTTGCTGAAAAAACACAAATATCCGCCAGAGGGTATGGATGATGCTGTCCAGACTGTCATGAGCCAGTGTGAGATGTGGACGGACAATGTAATGACCGCTTAACTCCCCTACGAGAAAGGAGTAGATCATGGGCAATTCAGTCATGTTGAATGGCATCGAATATGCCGGAGAACAGATTGCCTACAAAGACAGCACCTATGAGCTTGTGTCAAAGGTCGCTTACCTGATCGGCGTCCCGCTTCGTATTTTCCAAAATGAACACGAGCCGCCGAAGATAGAGATATACAACCGGCTTGAACAGGATAAAAATGCCCGTATCATTCGTAATCTATGTATCATCCGCACCGCCATTGAGCGCAATTACCGGAAAATAAATGACATCATGCGGATGGAATACCGTGGGCTTCTTTCGATGCCGGAGATCCTTCCAACATCCAGTATGCAGCAGCTTTCAAATGACGGAATCAGCTTTATCAAAAAGTCGAGTACAAAGCTATGCCACCACATTATCGAGATCAACCGGCTGATTTCAGACCGCATTAACAACTGCAAAAGCCTCTTTCCAATCTGGATTAACTGGACGTACATAAAAGAGCTGTTCATTATGCCAAACGGCTTGACAGAGGACGGAACGAAAGATGCTGCGGACATCTATTACGCAAGTCTCTCCTACTACCCCTATCAAATGTACATTAACTGGGTACCGATGGACGAGGGCAATGTCCTCTATAATGATAAGAAGTTTGCTACCCTGCTTTATCAATGGCATTGCGACGCCTTCACGGAATACAGTAAAGTCTCCGATGCAGGGGCTTTTGTAAAAAACAATATCTACGACTTCATAGATGACAGTGAGAAGACCGTATTGGTAGTGGACTGCGAAAACTCTGACCCGTACAAACTGTGCGCCACGCTCAAAAACCTTGATTATGAGGTCATGCAGAAAATTACGGCGATCATTCTCTTTGATGACGTACATACCGCTACGGCATGGCGGATTCTTGAAAACTACACCCGCATCCCCGTTGAGCATATCATGATTGAGCGGATCAAGCAGAACAAATCACTGGTAGACATCAAGCTCACCGCAAGAGCCTGTCAGGAACACTACCAGAAGCAAGTGGATTCCTTCGTCATCGTCTCAAGCGATTCCGACTACTGGGGGCTTATCTCTTCCTTGCCGGACGCCAGATTCCTTGTCATGATTGAGCGGGAAAAATGCGGACCGGATATGAAGTCGGCACTTGCAGAATCCGGGATATTCTACTGCTATCTGGATGACTTCTACTCCGGCAACAGCGAGGACATCAAGAAAAACGCACTATTCAAGGAGATGTACCGCTGGATTGACAACTCCGTTCACCTGAACGTCAACGATATGTTTGACGCTGCTCTGCGAAACACGAGGATCGAAATGTCTCCCGCAGAGCGGCGGCAGTTCTATGAGAAGCACATCAGACACATGACGCTGACCATCGACGAGAACGGAAACGTCAGCATTGAACTGAAACGCGGATAGCATGGGTTTCTATTCCGGGAGGAATGTGGATGGACAACAGATTCTATTTTGGATTCAATACATCGGAGGAACGGAAAAAGCGCAGAAAAGCAGAGCTGTACTCCATGAGTGAGCAAGTCAGCACCTTCTTTTGGGATGAAGCCCCGCAGCATGGTTTGGAAATGCGTGAGGGGCAGCAGGATATGTCCTTTGAGATTGTGGACGCCCTCATAAACGATCAGCATTTTGCGATTGAAGCTGGCGTGGGCATTGGAAAGTCCTTTGGCTATCTTGTGCCGGTGCTGCTGTACAGCAAACGCATGAACAAGCCGGTTATCATCGCAACCTCGACCATTGCGCTTCAAGAACAGCTCTGGCGCGATGTCCACGCGGTAATGCCCCTTCTTGGGCTGAACAGAGATGTCATCCTCGCAAAAGGACAGACCCATTATCTCTGCAACAAACGCGCAGATGAGTATATGTGTGACCCGAAGGCTGACCCACCGGACGCGCTCAAAGAAGGAATCCAGCAGGGGTATGAGGAACGCAAGGATTTCCCGGAGGTTTTGCCGCAAGGCGTCTGGGACAAGGTAAATGTGCAGCGGTTCAGCATGAAGAATTGCGGCTCCTGTGAAAAGAAGTGCAAGTATTACAAGGTCCGCGCAGCATTAAAGTTTACGGATGGAGTGGTACTGTGCAATCAGGATTTTCTAACCCAGCATCTCATGAAGCTCCGGCGCGGTCAGGAAGGGCTGATTAACGCCGCCGCTGATCTGCTTGTCGTGGACGAAGCGCACAACTTGGATGATAAAGTGCGTAGTGCCACAACGGAGCGTTTCGGGCAAGGTATGCTCTTTGGAATGATTAAGAGCGCATTCTATGAGCTGCGATCCTTTGACCAGAGCAGTGTGTCAGGTGAAAAGCGAGAGGCAGAGAGCGCAATCATCGCCTTCTATAACTGCCTGAAAGCACAAGTCCAAAAGCAGATCAACGAGGCAGAGCAGGATATGCGCTACGCTGACCGCTTTTTCTTCGACAACAATGGCAGTGCGATTGAACTGCTTACCGAGATGAACGCCGCCATACACAACCTTTCGTCCAGCATTCAGATTTATTCCAGCATGGATTTCAGAAACAACCGTTCCTTTGCTGCCTCTGATGATCTGGATGCCGTCAGCGAGTCCCTTTCAGAGCTTCTTGACCGGATAGATGATATGTTGATCTGGATTGAGCAGCACGGCAGCAACACGGAACTCGTCTATTGCCCTAAAAACACAAAAGAAATTGTGAGCCGCCTATACTTCAATGGTGATGAAAGAACCATCTTGACCTCTGCCACGCTGACGAACGCCACGAGCGGGTCTCTGGAAGAACAGTATTCTTACTTTATCAGCAATACCGGCTTTCCCGCTGGTGACCGCGGCTGCTTATCCGAGCCAAAGCCTTCCCCATATCCATACGATGAACACGCCATGATCTACTATTGCGACGATCTCCCGCACCCGACCAGAGAACATGAAGCCTTCATTGAAAAGGGCGTGGAGCGACTGCTTGAGATACTGAGCATTTCCAACGGAAAGGCACTCGTGCTGTTTACGGCGAAGACCGACATGGAAGAGGTCTACTCCATTCTCAGCGAGAAAAATCTTCCGTACAAAATCCTGATGCAGCAGCCGGGATCGTCGCAGGACAAGGTGCTGAGTGAGTTTAAGGAAGATACGAACTCCGTGCTTCTGGGGACGGGTGCATATTGGGAAGGTATCAGCATTGAAGGAAAAAGCCTTTCCAATGTCATCATTTTCCGGCTTCCGTTCCCTGTCCCCGATCCAATTATCGAGTATAAGTGTTCCGTCGCAAAGGACGCTCTGATGGATGTCCGCGTTCCCGAAATGATTATCAAACTCAAGCAGGGCATCGGGCGATTGATCCGTAATTTCACAGACACCGGCATTGTCTGCATCATCGACCGAAGACTGCGGGATGAGCCGCCGGAACGCTATCATGACATCACATGGGACTCCCTGCCCATCAAAAATCGGACAAGCAGTTTGGACGAACTTAGGAAGTTTTACGAAGGTCTGCCCTCAGCCAAGGAATGATGATACAAACGGCAGTCTCTTCGGAAACATAGAGCAGCCCCCCAAAAAACGACAATCAGAAAACGGAGGTGTATCATGTTGTACAATGAAAATCTGCACGAAGAAGAACGACATCTGATCCAGCAGATTGCCGAGCAAACAGAGAGAGGTAAAATCGGCTGGGAACTGACGGAGTATAATCCGCTGTCATTTCTGAATGAGGACAAGATAGACAAAAACCCAGCAGTAATCTGTCAGTCCTTCTCCTTTGAGGCAATCATCGGCGGCTCTCGTTACGAACTTGATGTCATGGAGAATATTGATGTGCCGTCCGGTATGGGAGACTACACCATAACCTTGACGCGGGATGAAACCGAAAATTATCTTAAAATTGAGGATGCACTTTCCTTTGACTGTGACCGCTATGAATGCACACCGGAGGAAGTGGCAGAGCGATTTGCGGACAGCCCCATTGTCCGCCTCTGCAACGCCATCATTCCCGCCACGCTTGGGCAGGAGGATTTAGAAGAGGTCTTCACATGGGCAAGGTTTTTCAATGAGACTGGCATTTCTGCAAAGCTGATGAATCATCCTCTGACCAAGCTCTGTGAAAAGCTGTTCGACGAACACCGCCTGATGGACTTCCATCGCTGCGTCTTGGATGTGGACTATCGAAAGCTGCTCCTAAATGAACTGGCTCATAACTAAGACACGAAAAAACGCCCCCGGCACTGTGCCAGACGCACAGTGCCGGGGGCGTTCCCGTTTCCAGCGATTTATTTTTCTCTCGGCAAGGGACTGTTCATAAGGTGACACTTTCCGTTTCACGAAGCCGTGAAAATTCGATGTGTCCCGTGGAGATGTTCACTGGGCAGCATACGCCGTACACGTTTCCAATAATCACCGAGTAGTGCAATGTGTATTCACTATCGGGAAATACTTCACGGTTTTCGCAACGCTTGATTCAGAAGTGGGATTTTTGCCTTATTCCCGCGTGACATCAAGGGAAACCGGATTGATAACGATGATAGATTTGCCCTTTTTGTGGGCATATCTCACGGTGTTCCCGGTACCGCTGGGGCATCCATTCCATACTGCGAGAATATAATCGGCGTGATCTACCATGTACCGATTTCTCTTGTCCATGCAGTCCGGCGTGTACTCCCGTTGCAGCATGGTCTCCTTGTCACACTTTGCCGCGATATTATAATACCGTTCCCGTGAAGCCACAGACCATTTGATCGCTTGTGTCTCACAAGGGATTGCACTTTCCAGAGTAATGTGAGGGTATTTTGATTTCAAATCGAGTACAATTTCCGCTGCGTACATATCGACGCCAAGAGCCATGCCGGTAATAAAATGCGTGACGCCCTCGTTCTCGATGAGTGCTACAATCTGATCCCGCATAACAGATTTCAAAGAAGTACAACGCTTATCGGATTCATCAAAGCCGAACGGAAGACTCTGCGGTCTATGACCGGTAAACGCACAAGTCTTGCCTTGAACGGATTGCTTTTCAGCTTTTTGAGCAGACTTTCTAAACTCAATAATGCGCGACATGACACCCCTTCTTTCACTCTTTTGGTAGGTAACTCCATTCTATCACCCTCATCACGGACAGTCAACGCATTGTCGTTAGTAAAATCAACGACGGCGTACCGTGGATAATGACACCGCCGTTAGGTACACTAAATGCAAAGGTGGTGAGGCTATGCGAGAGAAGAAGGACATCAATATTGAAATCGGCGGCAATATTCAAGTGGCAAGAGAACAGGCGGGCTATACGCAGGACACGCTCTCAGAAATGCTTGGCATGACGCCGAATCACCTGAGCGCTATTGAGCGTGGTGCTTCCGGTATTTCTCTTGAAGCCTTGCAGCGTCTTTGCCGTTTGCTGGGCGTCAGTTCGGACCGAATTATCTTTGGGACCGATGAGCCAGAAGCGGAAGCCCTTGCGCTTGCCAGACGTATTTCGGATATAAAGCCGGAATACCGGCAACAGGTTCAAGAGCTGCTGTCCGCTATTTTGAATATGTCATAAAAAAAGAGCCTCTGCCGACACCCAAAACGGGCATCGACAGAGGCTTTTGGTTCGTTTTCCGGGCATTCAAACAAGTGCCGAAATCGACACTTATTCTCGCTCTATTGCTGGAACTGTGCGGGGAATATAATCACACTGGGCGGTCATTCCTCGTCGCTCTGAGGCTTGCAATCACAGGCTTTTTCGACCCCTAACTGTCTACACCGCGATGCCTTGCGGGAGAAGTGCGGACAGGCGATGAGATCCGCACGGAAGCTCTGCTTGCAGCTATGGACGCAGCGGACGCAGAAGCGGTTATACTTCCGGCGTCCGCTGTCCCCGATGAAGAACGACCACTCCTGCCGCCACTTCTGACTTCTGCTCACAGCTCAATCTCTCCTTTGTGCTTTTGGGGAGGGCAGCATTCCTTCTGCTTTTCAGCCTTTGCGGACTTGAGCCTGTTCATGATGGAGGACTTCTCGCTCCTTTCGGGGGCTTTGACCTCTGCGGTCTTGTCCTCCTTCGGACCGTTGTTGATGATCCCGTCAATCATGCCGTAGTCATCCTCCATCGACATCTCCGCTGCCTTGAGGTAGTTTTCCTTCTCAAGTGCCGCTATCCAGCTTTCCTTGCTGATACCGAGCATTCCGCCCTTTGCCGCATGGTCGGCAATCTCTTTGGCATCCACGCACAAGCCCTCAGTATTATCGGAATATAGACGATAAACCTCGCACCCCTTCTCCAAAGCCTTCTCAGCCGCCTCCTGACCGGCGGGAAGAACGCCAGCCCATGCGTAGCCGTAGTCCTTCATATCCTGAACGGAGAGCGCAGGATCGGGCATCTCCGCCACTTCCTTGACCTCAAGGTCGAGAAGGCGGAGTGTGTCATCGTCAAAGCCGTTGTAGACATCATCAAGGACGAGTTTGCCGCGCTCATCGACGATGATGCAAGCCGCCTCATCGCCGTAGGTGTCATGCTCCATCAGATAAAAGCTGTGACCGCCGACTTCGTGCTGGTCAATGGTGTGCCACGTCCCGATGTGTCCGGCAACCGTCAGACCGGAGGTGTCAGCATTCATCTCAAAGTCCTTCTGCTCGATGCTCTCCTGCTTCTGCTGCTCCTTCGAGATCATGGGGATCGCCACAATCTTATCGCCCAACTTAACAAACTGCTCCGGCACTTTGAAGCGGTCAGAGAACTTCTGCATCTGCTCTACGGTCAGAGAGCCGAAGCTGTCATCCGTCAAACCAACTACCAAGAATGTTCCGGCAACAACGTCGTAGATGTCGCCGTCTTCATCACGCAGAGCGCGGTTCAGGGGCAGACCTTCCAGCTTGCCTTCCTCGTTGCAGACTAAGGCAACCGGGTCTTCGTAGGGATAAATCGCCTCAATGTAACCGCCGACCTCATGCTGCAAGGACTCCAGACCGGAGTCAATCTCCTTCACATAAGGCTCCTTTCCCGGCTCAACGACGAGAACGGCGATGGTGCTGTCACGCTCGGCGGCTTCCCCTGAGCCGGTAATCCGGTATTCATCGGGAATATCATCAAGCTCCCCGTTAAACTGCCTGTCCCAGCGTTCGCTTGCAGCACGGACATAGCCCTCGTCGGTGAAGCGTCCCTGCTCATCCATCGCAATGTCGCGCCCATAGCGTTCATAGTCGATGTAATTTGCCAGAGGACCGAGATCCTTTTCGGAGTAGATACCGGCTTCGTGGGCGTAATAATAGCCAAGGTCGGATTCGTCGTTGATACCGGGCATGATGTCGTAGCAGTCCAGATTGAACGTCAGGTTGATGAGATCGTCGATGTCGCTGACCTCATCGCAGCCTGCCTCCATAATAGCAACGAGCTTTTCCTGATCGCTGAGGGAAAGCTCGTCAATCAAAGCGGCAAGGTAGTTGAGCTTATCAAGGCTCTCGTACTCGCCAAGCATCTTCTGAACGCCATAGATCGGGCATTCGTAGTCGGTGATAAACCACTCTTCGTAGGGCTGACCGAACTCATCCTGCTTGCCGATCCCGATACGCTCAAAGACCTTCTGCATCTCTTCCTCGGTGGTGGGCAACTTCACCCACTCACCGATCAGCATACCCTCGTTGTACTTGCCAAGGTTCGTGACGAAGGCTTCAAAATCACCGTCTAATACGGGCATAGGCATCCTCCTTTCAGTCATCCACCATGCCGTCCGGCATGATATACAGTTCCTCAAACTCCGCGTCGGTCATGGCTTCGAGCTTCCGGATGGTCTTATACATCAGCTCTGCGATCTCGCCGTCCATGTCGTTCAGGGTGACGCCCTTCATATCGTCGATCAGCCGCTTGCGGCTGGACGTATTGAAGCAGCACATCAGGTTGGTTTCTTCCACGGTAAAGTTTTTCATATCAGAGTTCCATATCCTTTCCTTAAAGTTTTTCATATCAGAGCTCCATATCCTTTCCTTTTGATTTCTGCGGCTTTGGTGTGTGGGACGGCTGGGCTTTCTGCGCGGAGTTCAGCTTGTCGCGGATGGATTCACGGGCAGCGGGCTTCTTCGGGATGGTGTCGTAGATGGCAGTCCCGGCATCCTCCACATAGGAGCGGACATACTGGATGGTCTCAGAAAAGCGGATGGGGCGGTTCTTGTCCTCGATGTTCGTCAGCCGGACTTCATCAGCGGCAAAATCAACCGCGTCGATTCTGCACTTGATGCCATCCACATTCAGCGTCGCGCCGACAGGAATGTAATCTGCGGCTTTGAGTTCCTTGAAGGTCTCGCCGTCCTTGCTGAGAAAGACATCCACGCCGGACTTCCAGAGCTTATGAGAACCGGCTACCCACGCAGTTTCACGGAAGCCAGTCACCGGCAAGGAGGGCTTGCCGCGTACCTTCTTCTCAAGGAGCTTTGTGCCGAGAAGCGGCGCAGCTTTTTCCGCGTCCTTGCCGTACAGCTCAAAATAGCCGTTCTGGGCAAAGCAAACCAGCGCGTCGGGATGCGCCTTTTTGACTGCCTCATACTTGCGGAGTTCTGCAACGGGCAGAGGTGAAAGCGCCTCTGTCCTTTCTGCCTCCGGCAGTCTGTCACGGCGGCTTTTCTGCTTAGACAGCACTTCCACCAGAGCATCCGCGTCCTTCGGGAGCGTCTGGTGGGTCTTGACGCCGCCATGCTCACCGATCAGAGCCATTGCTGCATCGAAGCTGCTGCGGCAGGGGGCATCCAGCACAAAGCCATCTGCGAAGGTCAGCCGGTCATGATCCGGCGCAACCGCGTTCTGCGCCACATTTGCCGCCTGTTCCCGGTAGTTGATCTCAAAGACATCTCCGAAGACCTTGCCGCGCTTAACGGCTTTCGGGACAATTACGCGGGCAATGCACTCGTCGTAGGTCTGTTCGGCGTAAAAACGGAAGGTGTTGTGATCCCGCGTTCCCTGAATGAAGACCTGATTTTCATTGAGGCAGTGCGTCCCATGCGGACGGCAGAACCACATCAGCGTCCTGTCTTCGGGATTCTGGCTTTCGGCAGCGCGGCGGATGATGCGCTTGTCGATGTCGAAGTCTTCCTTGTAGCTGTCCACATGACTGTCCACGAGCTTCTGCAGCTCCACAACGATGTCAACGTCTGTGTATTTCTTCATGCGTCTCCTTTCTCACAACTCCATGTCGTGCGTTTTGGATTTGACCGGGGACTTTTTCTCCGGCTGCGGCTTTGCGGCAGTCCTGAGCTGATCGCGGATGGAGGGCTTTTCCTGCTTCTGCTCCTGCCTGACATATTCCAGCGTCGGCATCAGCTCACGATAGCAGCCCTGTGTTTTCCGCGTCGCATGACGGCGATGGATTTTGAACAGCGGCTCACCGTTCTGCGTGACCGTGTTGCCCTCGATCCTGACGCCGTTCCGTGCCAGCAGATTGAAGGAATGGTTAGAGGCGCGATAGGACGCCCGCATTCCGTCGTTGTTATAGGCAATCTGCCCCTTGAGCGTGTCCATGACGGCGGCTTTGATCTCTTTCTCTTCGGCAGTCAGGCGATGCGCTTTCGGTGCTTGCGCGGCTTCCTCCGGTATGGAGGCAACGGGAGACTTGACCTCCACGGTTTTTACCTCAATAGAGGTAATCTCATCGCTCTCCCATGCAACAACCTCCGGATCTCTTTCCTCTGTTTTCTCAGAAGTGACTTCCTTTTGAGCTTCGGTCTGCTGGCGGAACGCATCGATGAAAAGTGCAGTCAGTCCGGGATTGGGTTTATCCACAAGGAAGCGGGAGGCATTCTCCGGACAGACCTCAACGCTCTTCGCCCACTCCTTGAGGGGCTGCGGAATGCGCCCGTCAAAGTCTTTTTGCTGAATGGTGTTGGCAAGGACGTACCGGATGCGCTCCGGAGAGAACTGCTCAAGGACGCTTTTCACGGCAGCATCCGCATTCAGCCGGTTATCTCCGTAATTGGAGCTGATCGCCGCTTCAATCGCACGGCGGCATTCCTCATTTGCAGCAAGGGAGGCGCGATAGGCGTCCATCTCACCGGCTTCATAGGCGTAATTCGCCGTCTCGCGGTAAATAGGGGCTTCCGGCTTTTCTTCCAGAATGGCTTCCTTTGCAGGAGTTTCGGTTTCCTTCTCTGCGGACTGTGCTTTCTCTGCCAGCAGCACCTTGAGCTTGGCGTCAATGCCCTCGATCATCTCAGCCGCCGTCTTGCGGATGGTATCCAGAGAGCTTTTCAGTTCCTTGGTTTCCTTGCCGGATGACCAACCGGCGATGTAGCCGAAGGAATAGTCCGAGGTTTCAATGCCGTACCGCTGGCAGACGGTGTAGGCAACGCTTTCCGCCTCAACCTCTTTGGTGTGACGATCCTTCTTGTCTTCGGGTGCGGCTTTCTCATCCGGCTTGACGGCGTGGAGCTTGGCGTGGGCAATCTCGTGAATGGCGGTCTTGACCGTCTGGATTTCGCTCATGCCCTCCTGAATGGCAATGCGGCTTTCAACCGGCGAGAAGAATCCCTTTGCACCGCCCGGAATGTCCTCAAAGGAAATAGGGACGGGAGATTCCTGCCTGAGCGCATCGAAGAACGCCTCGTAGTTTTCAACCGTGCCTTTCAGCTCATCGACGATAATGTCCGGAAGCTCCTTGCCGTCCGTCTGAGAAACATCAAAGACACTTACCACCTTGAAGGCAGGACGAAGGACCTCAACCGTTTCCGTGACAGTTTTTCCATCTGCGCCGATCACCGGCTTCTGCGTCAAAGGATCAATCTTCTCACGCTCTTCCTGCGCCTTGTACGGCGCGGGTGCAAGAATCTTGATGCCCTTTTCGCCCTTCATGACCTGACGGTCAAAGTTGCGCTGCCACGAGGTATAACCGGCAACATAGGTTGCCTCCGGCTTCTGCATCGCAATGAGCAGCGTGTTGTTGAAGGAATAGTTGTAGAACTTGGACATCGTGCGGAGGTATTCCTTGAACCGCTCGGATTCAAACAGCTCCTTGATGCCCTGTTCCAGCTTGTCCGTGATTTCGCGGACTTGCTGTGCATTTTTGTTTTCAGCCATTTCAAACCTCCATTTCGGATTTGTTTCGGGGAGAAGAAAACCCCGTCTGGGATTTGCTCAGTAAACGAGCCTTTACCTCTGACGGGGTTTCTCTGCGCGTCAGCCGACGATGAAAGATGTTATCCTCCTTCTCCCATTCAATCAGTCTGTCAAACAGCTCCGGGTGTTTTGTAATCATGTGCAACAGCTCTTCGTCGCTTGCATTGGGACAGAACCAGCAACCGTTTCTCCGGCAGTGACCGTAGATCGGGGAAAGCAGCCCGTGTTCCTGACAGAGCTTGTAGGCGTCCGCCTCTGTCATGCCGTATTTGGCAAGCAGACTGACCTTCGTTACTCCATCCAGACGAGCAAGGCGTTTTGGCTCATCCTCCGCGATGCCGACATAGCTCACAGTGTCCGGCGAGAGTGCGGCATTGTACTTGCGGACTGGCGGGATTTTGCAGTCACGATTGACTGCACACATACCAGCCCATGCAAAGCCGCGAACCTCGCCCTTGTGCGGTCCGCGGGTGATGACATGATGGAACACCTCATCGTAGGTCTTGTCTGCATGGAGAATGGTGAATTTGATGCCCAGCTCTTTTTCACAGAAGGGCTTGAGCCGGTCATAGATGAAGTCCCTGTGTTCAGGGATTTCGCCGCTTGTGTCCTTATCAAACATGACCTCGCTGAAAACTGCCTCGTCCAGCGGCTCATTGTGCTGTGCAGCCAGCAGGAGCGTCGCTACGCTGTCTTTGCCTCCGCTGCAAGAGGCAACATACTTCGGGCGAGTCATCGGTCAAACTCCATCTTGAAGCTGACGTATTTGCCGCCGCTGTCATCCAGACGGATCACCGCATCATAGAGTTGAGGCTTCTTCGGCGTGTAAAGCCCGGTCACTCGGCACCAGCCCTTGTCCAGCAGCTCCTTTGCAATCTTCTTGGTCAGCTTCTTTTTCTTACTGGAAAAGAACTTATTGTCTTCCCACAGGCAGAAGGAGCATTCCCTGTTTGAGCAGTAGAAGTTGCCCTTGCCGACATAGACCGGAGAGCCGCAGCGGGGACATTTGCCGATTTCCTCCTTGCCCGTGCCGAAACGCTGGGCTTCGGCATCGGAGAGGAACGGGTAGGCTTTCACGAGATCCCCGGTCATCTGGACAATGCCGCTGAGGAAGGCGTCTGCATCCGCATTGCCGCGTTCGATCTCCATGAGCGTGTTTTCCCATTCCGCAGTCATTGCGGGAGAGGTGATCTGTTCCGGCAGAACACAGACAAGGTTGCAGCCGTCCTTCGTGGGAATGAGGGATTTGCCTTTGCGCTCTGCAAAGCCGGATTTCACCAGCTTTTCAATGATCCCGGCGCGGGTTGCAGGTGTGCCGAGTCCTTTCTTCTCGGTGTCATCGTCGAACTGATCGTTTCCGGCAGTCTCCATTGCAGACAGGAGCGTGTCTTCCGTGTATTGCTTCGGAGGCGTCGTAAAGTGTTCCGTAACGATGGCGGACACACTATCCAGAACATCACCCTCATGGACTTCGGGCAGGGACTTCATGGGATCGTCCTTTTCCTTCGTCTTGAGGGAAGCCTTGAACAGCTCTTCGATGGCTTTCCATCCGTTTTGAACGACGGTCTTCCCCTTGGTTTTGAACTCGTAGCCCTCGCAGGAGAGCGAGATCTGCGTTTCTGCGTAGGTGTGCTTCTCGCCGGTTGCACACAGAAGGCGCATCCCGACAAGATTGAGGATTTTCTGTTCCGACTGAGGGAGAGCGGAAACATCCTGCTTTTCAAGCTGGACGGCCGGAAGAGTGGCGTGGTGATCTGTGACCTTGCTGTTGTCGGTTACGCGGGCAATGTCCGGAGTGACCGAAACGCCGGAGAAAAGCGGAAGCTGACGGCAGACGATGGAAATGACCTGACGGGCAGTGTCCTCCATATCGTCTGTGATGAACTGACTGTCTGTGCGCGGATAGGTCAGGAGCTTCTTTTCGTAAAGCGTCTGGACGAGATCGAGCGTCTGCTGGGCAGTGAAGCCGTAGTATCGGTTTGCCTCGCGCTGCAAGGTGGTCAGATCGTAGAGCTTCGGAGGATTGACCGTCTTCGTTTCCTGCCTGAGAGAAGAAACGACGGCTTGCTTTTTCTCGCAAGCCGACGCAATCTTTTTTGCTTCCTCTTCGGTTTTGACCTTTTCCAGATCGGCAGTCAGATCGCCCTTGCCGACGTGGACGTTGAAATACTTTTCCTTCTGGAACGTGGAGATTTTCCCATCACGTTCCACCAGCATTGCAAGGGTCGGCGTCTGGACGCGCCCGACCACCAGCTTCTTGTGATAGAGCGTGGTAAACAGGCGGGTGCCGTTGATGCCGACAATCCAGTCGGCGCGTTCCCGGCAGAGCGCCGCATTGTACAGCGCATCGTATTCAGTTGACGGTTTCAGATTTGCAAAGCCCTCACGAATGGCGGAGTCCTCCATGCTGGACAGCCACAAGCGGGAAAAAGACTTTTTGCACCCGGCCTGCTGGTACACCAGCCGGAAGATAAGCTCGCCCTCACGTCCGGCGTCGGTCGCACAGATGAGGCTTTCAACATCCTTACGGTGCATGAGCTTTTTGAGGATGCCGAACTGTTTCTTGGTGGAATCGGATACGAGGTACTGCCATTTTTCCGGCAGGATGGGTAGGTCGGCTACGCTCCATTTGACGTACTTTTCGTCGTAGACATTGGGAGGAGCCAGCTCTACCAGATGGCCGACGCACCAACTGACGAGGTAGCCACTGCCCTCCAGATAACCGTCGCTCCGGTTTGTCGCACCAAGGACTTTGGCGTAAGCCTGTGCGACGGAGGGCTTTTCGGTGATTACTAAACGGTAGGACAATAAACATCAACTCCTGACTTTTTGAATATAATTGTAACTTTATCGATTACCAGTTGACTTTTGGGCAAATCAAGCATATACTATATGCAGTGATCGTGCTGTGGATACTTGCGAGGCCCACAGCCTAGAAGGAGGTTCCTAGCAATAGGAGCCTCCTTTTTTTGCAGAGTACAGATTATGTGAGGATAAAAAATGCCGAAGCCGTTTTTAACATATGAGCAGCAACTTGTGAAATTACGAGATGAAAAGTGTATCGTAATTGAGAATGAATCAATGACCCTTAGCAAATTGCAGCAGGTCGGATATTATTCTCTTGTCAGCGGGTACAAACATCTGTTTCGGATTCCGGCACAGAAGACATATAAAGGTGGCACGACTTTTAGAGAAATCGTGGCACTATATGAATTTGATGAGTCACTGCGAGAGTTGTTCCTTCATTATCTGCTGCATATTGAGCGTCACATCCGTTCGCTGCTCTCATATTACTTTACCGAGAAGTATGGTGAATCCCAGAGTGCCTATCTGACAAAGACCAACTACAACTATGCTCGAAAACACCAGCAAGGAATCGATAGATTAGTAAATGATCTGCAAAAGCTGACACAGACCACGCAGCACTCCTACATAGCATACCAGCGTAATACTTATCATAATGTCCCTCTGTGGGTTCTGGTAAACGCTTTGACATTTGGAACACTCTCTAAAATGTACTTTTTCTTCCAGTCTGATTTGCAAAGTAAGGTGAGCAAAAACTTTCCTCATGTGAACGAGAAACAATTAGGTCAGTTTCTTTCTGTGATGACGAAATTTCGGAATGTCTGCGCTCATAATGAACGACTTTTTTCTTATCGCTCTAAGGACGCTATACCTGATACCGTACTTCATGCAAAGTTGAAAATCACAAAGGAACAGAGCCTATATCAGCATGGCAAGAACGATTTGTTTGCAGTTGTGATAGCATTTCGTTACTTACTGCCCAAGGAAGAATTCCTTGTTTTCAAGCGTGCTCTTGCTGCCGAAATCGACGGGTTTTTGAATTCTACTTCGCACGTTTCAGAGGAAGAATTGCTCGGAGCAATGGGTTTTCCTGAAAACTGGAAGAAAATCACGCTTTATCGAATTTGACGGTGTAAGACGTCAACTACTGCCTACAAAATCATTCGTCCGGCGTGTCCTCTGCGGCATCCTCGTCCGAATCATCCTCCACAGGAATCTCGAAATCGCCCTTGTCCTCGGTGTAATCTGCATCGGGGTCAAGGGCTTCTTTTTCGGCCTGCTTTTTCTGTTTCTGCTTCATAAAGGCGTAGATGCCGCCGCCCGCAGCCAGTCCGACCAGAGCCAGCACACCTAAGAATGTAGCAGCATACTTCGTGACTTTATTTTCCTTCGGCTGCTCGGCACCAGATGCTGCGGCTTCTTCGGCCTTTCTGGCTTCTTCCTCCGCCTGCTTGCGTTCCAGCTCGGCCTGCGCCGCAGCTTCCTTTTCAGCAGTGTAGGCTTCGGCATCCTCATCGTCCATCAGGGAGAGCAGGTCAGACTCGTCCACCAGATTCATAAAGTGGACGGTATTCTCACCCTTGCTGTTCCGGTCGATGACCAGATAGAACGTGTTGCCCGACTTGCTGACCAGCGTGATAAACTGCTGGCCGGAGCCATCGGAGTAGGATGTATGGTAGTCATCTACCAGCGTCAGATTGCCCTCCGGCGTCAGCGCGCCGGAGTCCTCGTCCGTGACCGTGACGGCATCTTCTTCATCCGTGCTGGCCGTCAGGACGGGCGGCTCCACTTCTTCGGTATCGCCGCCATAGGCGAAAGCAGGTGCGGCCATACCGACGCACAGAACAGCGGACAGCAGCAGAGTGCAGACCTTACTCATCATCTTCATCGTTGGAATCCTCCTTATTATTAAAGGTAGCACCGACCGCGGACAGCGCAGCCGGGGTCGGGGTGGCGGTAGCCGACTGCCGCAGCAGGGCGGCAAGCTGTTCCGGCGTAACCTTGGCGGTGCGCACCATCTCGTTGACCTCGGCGGAATCCTCCTCCTGAATGCGCCGCTCCAAAATCTCGATGCGGTTGTTCAGCTTGATGCGGCGTTCCTTCTCTTTTGCCAGCATCGCCCGCAGCTTATCCGATTTTTCGCTCATAGTAACTCCTCCAATCATTTTGAAAGCCGTCCGAACCCGGCGAGATGCTTCTCCCAGTAGGACGAGTGAATGTTTGCGTACTTGATGGGGTCTCCGGCACTGACCATCATGCCGTTGCCCAGATAAATCCCGGTATGGCTCATGCCGGGAGTGTCGTAGGTGCCCTTAAAAAAGACCAGATCACCGGGCTTTGCTTCCGATTCGGAAATGTGCTGGCTTTTCTGCCATAATCCGTTTGCCGTCGTGCGCCCTACATCGTAGCCGTTCTGGTTGTACACCCAGCAGACGTAGCCGGAGCAATCGAACCCAGTTTCCGGGGTAGAGCCGCCCCAGACATAGGGCGTGCCGACATATTTCTTTGCTTCGGCGTAGATTTTGGAAAATTCTTCGTCCGTCAGGGCTTCTGCCGGAACCTGATAGTCGATGCCCGGTGCGCCGGAGCCATCGGAGCCACCGGGCGGCAGACCGCCGTTGAACAGGTAGGGTCTGCCACCCAAGGTATCCTGAAAGATCTCGTACCGTTTCCACTGGTCAGCATCCAATTCTTCCCGGATGACTACTTCCAGCCCTTTATTCACCAATTTGGTGTGAAAAATTCGATACTCATAGGGCACTTGCACGGTGTAGGGGATGCCAGTAAAAATGTCGATCATCACTACCGTGCGGTATCGGGTCTGGACTTCTACCCATGTGGTCAGCTTGTATTGCTTAGCAAACGTCTCCTTGAGTTTTGCCTGCACCTCGCTGCGGGTGTAGTCGTCGTAGAGAGTAGTCAGGAACGAAGTGAGCTGCCAAGGATCGTGCTCAATAGCATCCAGATGGTATCGGTATTCGTCATAGCCGGGGTGGTCGGTGGGGGTACGCTTGATCTTTTTATCCAGTTCCTTTTCCAGCTTCTTGTAGTCGGTTTCGGCTCCCCGGATGTCCCGGTCCTCTGCGGTGTAAATGGTCTGCCCGGATACCTGCGTGGTGCCGGAGAACAGAATGGAACAGGACGAAAACGCTGACATGACCAGCAGCAGGAGCAAAAGAAAAACGCCCACGATCAAAAGAACGTGCGCGTTGCTTTTTGCAAAATTGGCAATGCCGTTGACTGCGGTGCTGACCACCGATTTTCCTTTGTCGATGACCTGCTCCATGCCGGACTTTGCAGCATTGGTTCCATTAGATGCCGCTTTACCGCCTGCGGTCTGCGCCGCCGTGCCCGACCGGGCGGCGGCATAGTAGCTTTTGTGGATTTCTTGCCGCTGTTTCCAGCGGGAAAGCCAGTTGGAACTGCCCTCGCTGGTGCCGGATGCACCTGCATCTTGTGCGGCAGTCGGCTCCTGCGGGGTAGATTTTGCGGTTTTGGAGCCATTCTTGCCCCGCATCTTGGCTTTCTTTTTCAGCTTCCGGGCATAGATGCTCTTGGAAATATCCCGGACATTTCCTGCTGTCTTTTCACCCTCGCTCAAAGCCTGTGTGCCCACATTATCGTCCTCGTACTGGTCAACCTCCCGATGCACCGCAGACCGGGCGGCATGGGCGGCGTACATCTCCCGCTTCTGCGCCTTGCTCAACCGGCTCAGTTCGTCCGGGGTCAGCTCCGCTTTGCCAAACCGCAGGTGCTGCGCCCTTTCCGCAGCCTTATCTGCATCGGTTTTCAGTTTTTTCTTTCTGGGCACCGACTGTTCCACCCTCGCTTTCTTCGGGGGAGAACGGGTCTTTTTTACGGACGATTCCTCTTTGATGTTCAGCTTCGGATTACTCATTTCTGTGTGCCCTCCGAGATCTCGTTGAGTTTGGTCGTGAGGATGCGGTAGAGTTCAAGGTCTTTCGGGAAGTGGTCAACAAAGGGCAGGATCACGTTGCCGAAGAACAGCAGCCCTTCACCTTCGCCGGAGTGGGTCACATAGGAAAGCTGATGGGGCGAGATGTTGAGCTGCTTTGCGAGAATCTGTCGGTCTCCGTTGGCCTGATTGAGCATATACACAAAGTCCGAGTTCTCAAAAATGTTCGATACTTCGGGACTTGCCAGCAGATCTTTGACGTTCTGCGTTAGGGCTGTCGGGATGCCGCCCCACTTGCGGAAACGCTTCCAAATCTCCACAGAATAAGCGGCAGTCTGCTCTTCTTTCAGCAAAAGGTGGAATTCGTCTGCATAGTACCGGGTGGATTTTCCGGCACTGCGGTTGGCGGTAACGCGCCCCCACACGGCATCCTGCACGATGAGCATTCCCAGCTTTTTCAGCTGCTTGCCCAGCTGCTTGATGTCGAAGCAGACGATGCGGTTGTGGATGTCCACGTTGGTGTGGTGGTTGAAGATGTTCAAAGAACCCTTGACGTAAATCTCCAATGCCGCCGCCACATGGCGGGCTTCCGGTTCGTCCTGCGTCAGCAGGGCGTTGTACAGATCTTCCAGCAGGGGCATATTTTCCGGGGTGGGATTCTCGAAATACTTGCGGTAGACCACATGAACACAGCGGTCAATGACCGTCTTTTCCACAGGTTGCAAGCCCTCTTTTCCGCCTACCACCAGTTCACACAGCGAAAGAATAAAGTCCGCTTTCAGAGCCAGCGGATTGTCCTCCTCGCTGTAATTGCTGTTGATGTCCATGGGGTTGATATACTGGGTGCTGGCGGGACCGATGTGGATAACCTGCCCATGCAGACGCTCCACCAGCGGAGCGTATTCTGCTTCCGGGTCGCAGATGATAATATCATCATCCGTCACCAGAAATGCGTTGGTGATTTCACGTTTTGCTGAGAAACTTTTGCCAGAACCGGGAGTGCCCAGAATCAGGCCGTTGGGGTTCTTCAGCTTCTTCCGGTCCACCATGATAAGGTTGTTGGACAGGGCGTTCAGGCCGTAATACAGGCTTTCTTTGCCAGACTGGTAAAGTTCCTGTGTGGTGAACGGAATGAAGATGGCAGTGCTGCTGGTGGTCAGCCCTCGCTGAATTTCGATCTGACAGTCTGCCAGCGGCAGGCTGCTCA
>OGKX01000343.1_pt1 | contig 29766 bp, 30 predicted proteins | sample 1572541 | NCBI WGS metagenome assembly OGKX01 (sample SAMEA2581982, study PRJEB24529) | metagenome | biome: Human gut stool | place: China | collected 2011
GTGGATGCCCTGGAGAAAAAGCCCGCCGACTTCCCGGCGTTCCTGCGGCTCATGGAGGAGTCCGGCTTTCAAGTAAAGCATGGGCGGGGCGGCGTGATTTCGTTCTTGGCCCCTGGGCAGGATAAGTACACCCGCCTGCGGGCTTCTGTCCTGGGCCCCGGCTTTGATCCCGATGACATCCAGGCAGTGATTGCTGGGGAGCGTCCGATCCTGGAGCTCTCGAAGGACGGCTCAGCTCCGCCCCGGCGCGTCAATCTGATCATCGACATTCAAGAGCGCATGGCCCAGGGCAAGGGCCCGGCTTATGAACGGTGGGCCAAAGTTTACAACCTTAAACAGATGGCCGCCGCGCTCCAGTATCTCCGGGAGCATGATCTGATGGATTATGACGCGCTGGCCGCCAGCACCGAGGCGGCGGTGGATCGCGCCCACAAGCTGGCCGGGGAGCTGCGTGACACGGAGGCGGCCCTCTCTAAAACTTCTGAGCTCATGGGCGCGGTGGTACAATATGCAAAGACGCGCCCCGTGTTCGATGGTTACAAGGCGGCCCGGTACAGTAGAAAATATCTGGCCCAGCACGAGGCGGAGCTGGCAGACTACCGGGCGGCCAAAGCTACTATGAGCGATCTCCTGGGCGGCGCAAAGCTCCCGAAAATGGACACGTTGAAAAAGGAGCGGCGGGCGCTCTCCGAAAAGAAAAAAGCCCTCTATGCTGAATACCGCAAGGCCCAGTCGGATATGCGGCAGGCCGTGGCGGTCAAGGCGAACATTGATCATCTGCTCGGCCATACGGACGAGCGTGAAAATAAGGCCCAGGAGCGATAGCTCCGGGACGCAGACAACAGGCGCTTGCGCCTGGACTTCTGGACAAAGTGTCCAGAAGTCCAGCGGGTTTGGGGAGCTCCCCAACAAGCATTTTTGCGGGGCCCTCGGCCCTGCAAAAATTTCGAGTGTGCCCACACTCGAATTGCTTGCCGTTTTGTGCAAGCCCCGAAAATGGTGCGAAAAAACGGAGGTACACGCTTTTCTTACGCATCCTCCGTTTCTTTAGCCGCTTTCATCGCTTGGATCGTGGCTTCTACAATTTTTAGTTCTTTTTCGTCCAGGGCGTTGAGCATGGCGTCAATCCGCTTTCTGCACTCGCTCCCTTTGTTCTTGGACGGATAGAAATATTGATCTACCGATATATCAAACATTGTGACCATCTGATAAAAGGTGTTGAGGCTGGGGTGCTGGCCGTCATTCTCGTTATACATGATGGTGCGCGGAGCCCGGTCAACAATATAGGCCAGTTGCTCCTGCGTCATCCCGCTGGCCTCTCTCGCCCGCTTGATGGCGAGCCCTATATCGTGAAAATCAAACCGTCGTTCATCTCTCTCAATCTTCATAATATCACCTAATGTAATTTTACATTTCAGGTACTATTATTTGAACGAGTATGTATTTCATACTACTGACTATTTAATTTCATATATATACCGAATGAATGTATCTTGACAGAAATTGAAAAAATGCTTATAATGTAATCATACTGAAAGTATGTTATTCAGATGAGGTGGACACATGGCACGAAACAAATATCCGGAAATCACGGTTGAAAAAATATTAGATGTGGCTCAGCGGCTCTTTTTGGAAAAAGGGTATGACAATACAACTATTCAAGATATTGTAAATGAACTCGGTGGATTGACGAAAGGTGCTATTTATCATCACTTCAAGTCAAAAGAGGAAATTATTGACGCTTTAGGTGAGAAACTTTTTTTTGACAACAATCCGTTTGTTACCGTACAAAAGCAAAAGCACTTAAACGGGTTGCAAAAAATGCGCGAGGTCATAAAGTTAAACCATGCAGATATTGAGAGGACAGAAATTGGAAAACAAAGTATTCCTCTTTTGAAAAATCCCCGTCTGTTAGCAGAACTCGCTGACACAAATAGGAGATTGATCGCCCCCCTTTGGCTCCAGCTTGTTCAAGAGGGAATAGAGGACGGTTCTATCCAGACAAAGTATGCAAAAGAACTTTCTGAACTTTTACCATTGCTTACAAACTTTTGGTTACTTCCATCGGTCTATCCTGCAACACAGGAGGAACTGCTGTCAAAGTTTGCTTTTGTCAAGTATTTGTTGGACAGTATGAACCTACCGATTATTGACGATGAAATCTTCGGAATAGTGAAGAACTACCTTGAACACCTAAATGTAGGTGAGTAAATAAAATTGCCTTGTAAAAGGCAGTTTTATTTTCAAGCAATACATTCGTTCATAAGGTATTATTTTTTTAGAAATATACATACCATCTTAATGTATGAAAGGAGATTGTTATGTCTAATGTAGATCAAAAAATCGAAAATGCCGCAAACAAAATTGAAAGTGCTGCAAATAAGGCATGGGAAAAGCGTTCATTCCGCATTGTATCAAAGTCTATATCTGCTGTGGCAGAAATTGGGCTGATGATAGGAGCTGCACATTTATCTGAAAAAGGCTATAAATCAGCAGCTACCTGTTTGTTTGGTTTAGGCGCAGTAGGACTTGTTTGCGATTTGCTCTTTAACAGAAAATAGGAGGAAACCAATTTATGATACGTTATTTGAAACAATACAAACTCTTGCTGTTCCTTACCGTGTTATTTACTGCGATCAGCTCCCTATCTTATGTGTTTATCGCTATCTTATTGCAACAGGTTATGGATATTGTAGATATGGGCGATATGGACAGCTTCATCAGAATACTACTCTTTTCTTTAGTCTACTTTGCGCTTATGGGAGTATTCATGTACCTACAATCTGTGTTCAGTAAAAAGTTTGTCTGTAAGATTATGAAAGCTGTCCGTTCTAAAACCTTTATAGGAATTGAGCGACACACGATTGAGGATTACGCTAAAAACCATACCGCAGACTATTTATCTGCAATTACGAATGATGTAAAAATGATTGAGGACAATTTTTTGCTTCCTCTCCTACAAGTCATTCAATACACTATTATTTTTATAGCATCCCTTGCTGTAATGATTTACTTTGACATTATCGTTACGGTATGCGTAATTATTGCAATCGCCATTATGCTTATAGTACCCAGTCTATTTGGCGGGCTGCTCTCAAAACGACAGGACAAATATTCTGATATGCTATCCGTTTTTACAAACCATGTAAAAGATCTGTTATCCGGTTTTGAAGTTATCAAGTCCTACCGAATGAAAAGCTATGTTCTTTCACGATTTGAAGCAAGTAACGAGGACACGATAAAGGCAAAATATTCAGTTGATAAAGCGATTGCCGCAAATGAAGCGGTTTCTATGGTACTTGCGCTTCTTGTTCAGGTTGTTGTTGTTTTTCTTTCGGCATACTTCATTATCATTGGACGTATCAGCGCAGGAGCGTTATTAGGCATGGTGCAGGTAAGCAGTAACCTTGCCAACCCCCTTTTAATTATTTTTAGTAATATCCCAAAAATTAAAAGCATAAAGCCGATTGCACAAAAGCTAAATCAACTTTCAGATTACGAGAAACAAGACGCAAGCACGAAAAAATCTCCTACCTTCAATGATGCAATTTGTGTAGAAAATTTGCACTTTTCTTATGATAAAGAAAATGAAGTCATAGGCGGTATTTCACTGTCCATTGAAAAAGGGAAAAAATATGCTTTTGTTGGTAAAAGTGGTTGCGGAAAATCTACGCTTATTAAGTTAATTGCCGGATATTATTCCGATTTTAAAGGTAATGTGCAATATGACTCAGACAATCTTTCCACCTTGGATATTGATAAAATAACTGCCCTGTCGTCGATCATTCATCAGAATGTCTATATGTTCGATGAAAGCATTTTCGATAATATTTGCTTGCATGAAGATTACAGCGAAAAAGAATTACAGTCTGCTTTATCTGATAGTGGTTTATCAAGTTTTATCAAGCAAGTACCAAACGGCCTTGAATATCATGTCGGAGAAAATGGCGCTAATCTTTCCGGTGGCCAGAAACAAAGAATTGCCGTAGCAAGGGCTTTAATCCGTAAAAAACCACTCTTGATTTTAGACGAGGGAACTTCTGCAATAGATATGCAGACTGCTTATGATATTGAAAGCAGGTTATTAGCAATATCTGATTTAACGCTACTTACAATCACGCACAATATGAGCAAAGACATTCTTGAACTCTATGACGAGATTATTTTTATGGCAGAAGGAAAAATCGTTGAGCATGGCACATTTGAAACTCTCATCGCAAAACACGCTGCATTTTATGATTTCTACCAACTGAAAAAATAGTCATTTCATTTAAGGGGAGCCGCTACTGGTTTGCCTTCCGGCGGCTTTGAAATTTTATAACTCAAAGCCGCCGATTTTCTTTTGAAAAATTGAAATTCGGAGGGTGTATTAAAGTCGCCCTTTTTTAAGGATACGGCGGTATCAAGGAGGTATCGCCGTGGCCTTTTTCCTTTTCCATCCCCCTAACCTGTCAAAAAAAGCCCACCCGCTCAGCAGGAGCAGTCCGGCGGTAAACGCGAAATTTGGCAGTACATAAACGAATTTGTCATTTCGTGCGCTTGCGTGGCTTTGTGTCGCGCAGGCGCATTTTGTTTGTCCGACTTCTGGACACTTTGTCCAGAGGTGCGGGGCGGCTCCCCTGGGTGCCGCTCTCCACCAGCCCCCGTTTCGGTCACTCGTTCACCCAACACCGAAACGGAGGTTTATAATGACTACCATCAATCTGAAAGATTTTTATTATTGGTACATCCAGGATCAGTTTATCGAGGTTTCCGAGGAAGTGGCCGAGGCACTTCGGGCCAGTGTCCGCTACGAAGCGGCCTACCAGCGGCGGCTCACCCGGCACAAGGCGCAGTATTCTCTGGACTGTGAGGACGGGATCGAATATTCCGCCTGCCTGCACGAGCCCACTCCCCAGGAAGTCCTGGAGTTCAAGGAGCGGTTTATCCGGCTTTGGAATGCCCTCAACTCCTTGCCGGAGATCCAGGGCCGCCGGATCGATGCTCACATCATTCTTGGCAAAAGCATTAAAGAGATTGCCGAGGCCGAGGGTGTGCACGAGGAGTGCGTCCGCCAGTCCATCAAACGGGGTTTGGAACGTATGAAAAAAACCTTTTGATTTTTGCTGTTTCCCCACTTGGAATTGATGCCAAAATGTCTTGGTTAGTAGAGAGGGAAATATAAACCTCTCTGCAACGGAACGGCGGCGGTCCTGAGCATAACGCGGGGAGCCGGGCGGCGGGTGCGCGGTGACTTCTCTCCACGGAGAACGAGCGACAAACACCAGCGCCGCAGGTGGGCCGGGCCAGCCCACGGCCACGATCCGCCACTGGACAAGCTGGCCGCTTGTCCCTCCGGGCCGCCGTTCCTCCGTTGTGTAGGGATGCCGCGCTGAGTATGGTTGTCTTTGGACAGGTCAAGGAAACGGGCGCGGCACTCCCTAATTTATCAAGAAAGAGGGGAACGCTCTATGAACTATGATCCAGAACTGGCGGCCCTGCTTTCCCAGCCGTGGAGTAACAATGCCTGTCGCGGCTATGTGATCTACGCGATGGAGAACTGCGGGTTTTCGCCCCAGGACATCCGGCGTGTGGTGGCTGAACTCTATGAGGTCTTTGACATCCGTGGACTGGAAGAGGCCCAGCAACACTACGAGCGGAGTCCCTACTGACTTCTGGACACTTTGTCCAGAGGTACATATCCGGCCAAAGGCCAGCACTTTCGCGGTGCTGGCCTTTGCCATGTTTCAAAACATTCTTTGATTGTATGGGAGGGATTTTATGCAGGCACAGGTCAAATACGAAAGTGAAGTCAAAACTGCTGTTCTCGGAGATCGCACGATCACCGTCAAAAATCTCACCCCCGTTCTTTCCCCGCAGGAACAGGATAAGCGCAACCGCGAGATTGAACAGCGGCTGTTTGACGTGTTCCGCAAATATGCCGGGCGGGGGTAGGCCAGAGTCATCCTTGTGGTAAGGGGGCGGCAGAGGTACAATATAATTGTAGGTTGGCTCCCGTTTAACGGAAGGGAGCTAATTATGGATAGTAGAATAGATGCAATTTACGGGCGGCAGTCGATTGACAAAAAGGATAGTATCAGCATTGAAAGTCAATTTGAGTTTTGCCGCTATGAGCTTAAAGGCGGTGAGGGTAAGGAATACAAAGACAAGGGCTACTCTGGCAAGAACATTGAGCGCCCCGACTTCCAGCGGCTTCTGCAGGACATCAGGCTGGGTTTGATTAAGCGGGTGATCGTCTACAAACTGGATCGGATTAGCCGTTCCATCGTGGACTTCGCAAAGCTCATGGAGCTGTTCAAGCAGTACGATGTGGAGTTTGTGTCCTGCACAGAAAAGTTTGACACCTCCACGCCGATGGGCCGGGCGATGCTCAATATCTGCATTGTCTTTGCCCAGCTTGAACGCGAAAGCATCCAGATGCGTGTGCAGGACGCTTTCTATTCCAGGTGTACCAAAGGCTACTATATGCGGGGCCGGACGCCATACGGTTTTGATACTGAGCCCATCGTCATGGACGGGATCAAGACAAAGAAGCTGGTGGAAAATGCGGAAATGGATTTTGCCGAACTGATGTATCAAATGTATGCGGAGCCGGGCAACTCCTACGGCGATATATCCCGGTACTTTGCCGAGAACGACATTAAGGTTTATGACAAGTCCCTAAAGCGCGGGTTTATTGCTCAACTGCTGAGAAACCCCGTCTACGTCCAGGCCGATATGGACATCTACGAATACTTCAAGGCCCAGGGCGTAAAAATTGAAAGTCCCCCGGAAATGTTCACAGGGGACAATAGCTGTTATCTCTATCAAGGGCGCGAGGGCGAGGAGCCGATCCTTGTGATTGCTCCCCACCAGGGGCGCATCCCCTCCCAGCTCTGGCTGACCGTTCAGCGCAAGCTCTCACAAAACACCACATTCCAGAATGGCCGGAAATGCCATAACACATGGCTGGCCGGGAAAATCAAGTGTGGACGTTGCGGCTATGCCCTGGCAAGTCTGAACGCCAGAAATGGTGTCACCTACCTGCGATGCAAACAACGGGCAGACAATAAGAGCTGCGAGGGAGCCGGTACGCTGACCGCGCAAAGCATGGAGGCGTTTGTTTACGGCGAGATGGTTAAGAAGATGCGGAAATTCCACACGCTGAAAGGCGGCAAGGAACAAAGCTATAATCCGAAGCTGACCGCCGCCCGTGTTGCCCTTGCAAAGACGGAAAGCGAGATCGAGAAACTTCTGGACACTTTGTCCGGCGCTAATCCGCTTCTCCTGCAATACGCAAACACCCGCATTGAGGAACTGGATGCGGAACGGCAGAAACAGCTCCGGCTGGTCGCAGACCTCACCGCTAATTCTGTTTCCGCTTCACAGATTGATAGCATTACGGGCTATCTTGATGATTGGGAGTCCGTGAGCTTTGACGATAAGCGTAAAGTGGTTGATATACTCATATCACAGATTGACGCTACCAGTGAGAGTGTTACAATCCACTGGAAAATCTAAAACCTTTTCACTTGGCATTATGCCCTTGTCAAGAATAGTTTATAGATTCATAATGCCCCGCTGTGAAATACTGCTTTCATATTGCTGCTATATGCAGAACACTTTTTACACATTTTCCAAGTGCCCGTATAATGAACACTGCAATCATGAAATTGCACGAGGGAAATGATGGCCAGTGGTTCAGCCCGCTGCGCAAAGCTCTGAGTGCCTTTGTCACCTCCACACAGGAGCATGTCACCGGCAAGGTGCGTCTGGAACTGTACAAGGGCAACCTCATCAATGCAGGGGTCTGGTCGCCGTTCTCTCTGTATCGTGAAGACATCGCCACCTTTGCCGCAGGCGGCGACTACAAGCAGAGCGATGCCACCGGTTTCATCAGCATCTATGGTCTGCCCACCAAGGTGCAGGCTATCGTAAACAGCGAAAAAGAAGGGGAATGAAGTAGTTTATAGCAGTTTGTGTTTTTTAATACCAGTACGTACTGGAGACCGATCACACTGACATTGAAGGAAGCGGGCTTTTTTGTTTCCGTTGTCAATGCGATGCTGATTCACAATTTGATATTGACAATATCATTTCGTAAGAGATCAGCTTACTGTTTGTGTTGTAGTTGGTTCATTGCAGTTTCAGCTTACAACAAAAAATGAGATAGACAACCCCTCTCGGGGAAGTCTATCTCATTTTTTTCGTTGTGGCTATTTTGCAATGGCCCCTTCATTTTTGCTTGTTTCCGGTGAAAGCTGCGGCGCGGGAATGTTCCATTCAGCGGGCCTTCTTGGGGCCGCTTTCGTCCGGGGTGCTGCCGCTGCCGGAGTTCAGGATCGCCACGAACTGCTGCAGCTGCTTGAGGGAGCTGACACCCAGTTTGTCGTAGATGTTCTTGTTGTGGAAGCGCAGGGTGCTGTCCTTGATGTCCAGCTGCTGCGCGATCTCCCGGGTGCGCAGCCCGGCGGCGTAGCCGTCAAAGATGCGGCGTTCGGTCTTGGTCAGGGTGGGGATGCCCGCAACAAAGGTCTGGAAGGCATCGGGCACCGACTCGTTGCGGCACACGTCCGCCAGCCGGGACAGCTCAGTCTGCATCTGCTGGCGTTCCAGCTGCAGCTCGTCCATCCGCCGCCGGGACTCCCGCCGGTCCTCCTCGAACTGCCGGAACGCCGGCGAGAGGATGCGCCGGTGGAAGTTCATGCAGCAGAACACCACGAAAAAGGCGATGAACAGGCCGATGAGCAGCATCTGCAGATTGCCGGAAAAGACCAGTCTCCGGTAGTCTGCCATGGGGATGCACACCGCCAGCCGGTAGGACTGGCTCTCGCTCAGGCGGCACAGCTGGGAGATGCCCGCATAGTCGCTGTCGGGGCCGGTCAACTGGGTCAGCCCGCCGCCCATGCTGCGCAGCACCAGCATGTTCCGGGGGGCATGGTAGTAGCCGCTGGTGGTGCCGCTGCTGAGGGCGGCATCGGCGGCAAGGCCGTCCCCCGCCGGGGCCAGCAGGCAGCTCAGCCGGTCAAAGCCGGTGGGCTGGGCAAAGTTCTGCTTGAAGTAGCTCTCGCTGATCTCAAAGCCGCACAGCCCGTACATCGTGCCGTCCCGCCCCCGCAGGGGCAGCAAAAACAACTGCACCTCCTCCGAGGTGCCGGGCAGCTCGAACCGCTCGGTCAGCGTGTAAGACTGGTACAGCGGGGCGCTGCCGGGGGTCATCCAGCGGTCGTAGTCCGGGAACTGGTCGGTCTGGAACTCCATGCGCCACTTGCGGTGGGGCATTACGCTGTGGTCCTTGCCCACCTCCGCACTGCCCCGGTACAGCAGCAGGGGCACGGTGGGGGTGTCGGCACCGCTTTTCTGCACATACAGCCCGGCGCGGGAATGCTCTGCTCCCTCCATGCGGGTGTTGACGGTGGCATCCAGCAGCACAAAAACACCGGAACAGCCGGTCTGGCGCAGACGGCGGCACAGCGGCTCGATCATTTTCTCCTCCAGCGCGTTCAGCACCTCGGGGGAGTCGTTCAGCTGGGCAAAGGACATCTGCCGCAGAGCAAGCTCCTTGTCCACCTCTGCGCTCATGTCCTCGGACAGGTTCACGCCCATGACCGCCAGCTGGTCAAAATAGCGCTCCATATCGTTCTGGAACACCGAAAACTGGATCTGCAGACTGCGGCTGATGTCCTTTTTGGTGTTGTGCAGGCTGGCAAACAGGAACAGTGCCGCACCAAAGGTCAACACCAGCAGCACCACCAGCAGCAGGCAGGCCCACAGCAGCCGGCTGCTCATGGGGCTCTGGCGGATCTTTTCACGGTGCCGGTCAACAAAGTGCATTAAAGTCCCTCCTTTCCGGCTGAGCGGCAGGCTCAGGCATTGTCACACAGCAGCTGCCATGTTTCCTCGGCAAGGGCTTCCAGCGTTTCGCCGCCCGCAAGGCGCTGGGGGTAGTCCTTCTGGCGCTGGCGCAGGCTGTCGTACAAGGTTTTGGCCTTGGCGTGGTACCCCACGATGCCCGGTTCAGACAGGGGGGTGTTCTGGATGCGCATTTCGTTGTAGACGTCGTACAGCCGCTGATAGCTCTGCTGCTCAAAGGGATAGTCCGCAATGGCGTCAAAGGCGGCGCTGGACACCGGCATGTAGCCGGTATCGGCGGCAAATTCCAGATTGCGCTGCTGTTCGGTGAGCCAGCGCAGGAACACGGCAGCGGCTTCGGCTTTCTGGTCGGTGGTCTTAAAGGCGCACAGGCCCACACCGGCCTGCGGCATCAGGGGCGTGGCGGTGCCTGCGGCGTGGGGCAGGGGAGCCAGCAGAAGGTCGGTGGGCTCGGTGGTGTTGTCCGGGTAGGTGACGAAATCATTGTAGTAAAGGATGGCCGCAGAGCTGCCAAGACCCGCCAGCGTCTCGCCGGTCATCACCTGCGTGTTGGAGTACAGGTCCGAGATCAGAATATCGCCCTGCACCAGCGCCCGGGCAAACTCCATCCACGAAGCGCGGAAGGTCTCGTTGGTCAGATCGTACCAGATGCCCTTGTACAGCTCGCCGCTGCCCTGCTCCAGCGCGTTCAGCTCCACCAGACGCAGGGGGTAATCCAGCGCGCAGAAGGGCTTGCCCTGCGACCACTGCCGGTAGGCACCCGCCATTTCAAAAAAGCCGTCCCATGTGGCAAGGGTGGAAAGCTGTGCCCCGGTGTCCGCCGCAAACCGGGCGTACTGGGAGCCGTTCAAAAAGATGAGCTGGGTGGATTTGGACACCGGGAACACCACCTGCCGCCCCTCAATGATGCCGTCCTGCACAAAGCCGGGCACATAGGCCGCCATGTCCTCGGCGGTGAACCAGTCGTTCCAGTCCACAAGGTTCTCAATGCCCAGAGCGCTGGCGTCCGCGGAGTGGGCCGAGAACAGGTCCGGCAGGTCCAGCGCGCCGGGCTTGCCGGCCTTGGCGTCCTGCAGCTGGCCGCCGATGGCGGCGCTGTTGGTCATGTTGGTCACGTTGAGCAGGATGCCCTTCTCTCTGCCCACCGTGTCGTTGAACTCGGTCAGCAGGCGGTTCATGGGCGAGTCGGCCTGTTCGCCGTACACATGCCAGATGCTGAGCATGGTGGGGTCCTTGGGCGAGAGCAGGGTCTTGCTGCCGCCGCAGCCCGCAAGCGCCAGACCGGGGACGAGAGCCGCAAGCTTCAAAAATGTCCTTCGTTCCATTTTTCATGATTCCTTTCCGCACATTGCAGCCAGAGGGGGAAACCGACACAGGCAGGGCTGCAGCTGCCTGTTTTGGTGGGAAAAGCCCCAAAATCCCCCCAATTTTGGGCTTTTTGGGGGGGATTTTTGAGGGGGAAGCCCAAAACCCCAAAAATTTTTTTGGAATTGCCCCCCAAAAACGGCTTTTCTGAGGGGGCAATTTTTTCCCGGGTATGATACAGTACAAACAGAAGAGGTCCCGCGCCGGTGCAGAAAGCCTGTCGCTGTGCACAAAACGTGTCAACGGGCAACTGCGGATTCTATTCATAAGAATAGCATAAGATGGAGCGGACTGCAAGTGCAGAGAATACCCAAACCAGAGCCCCCTAAAAAGCAGGGGGACCAACAGAAAGGAGCACCCCCATGAAAGAGATGAACCGACGCGAATTCCTCACCCTCTCCGGCGCAGCCGTTGTGGCGCTCTCGCTGGCAGGCTGCGGCGGCGGGCCCTCCGCGCCTCCCGCACCTCCGGCCTCTGAGAGCAAAGAGCTGGCCCTGTTCAGAGCCATCAACGAGGTCTGGTATGAAGTCAACAGAGACGTAGTCCCCAATCCCAAACTTGATATCTGCAAGTCTGTGGCCTACTGTCAGGAGGCTGCCGACCTCGCAAAGTTTACAGCCAGCCCCTTTGAAACCAATGAACCTGAAGTAGACGAAGAGGATTACCGCAAATGGAACTTGCCTGATGATGTATTCCACGAGTACCAACTCCGTGAGTCTGAAATGATACAGGAAATCAGGAACAAATATGGAAACGGAAGCTATCGGGGGACTGTGGGAGTTTCTAACGGCACCCATGACGGTATGCAATTAAAGCAACTGTATCCTAGTAATCCGAGCGAGGTCAGGGAGTTTGTGCGGCGTCTGGCCGGGCATGGACTGGCGAGTCCGCATCGCGAGCAGTGGATGATCGGGCTCTACTGCCCCACCATTAAGGGCAAGACCTATACGGTGGCGGTAATGGTAAACTTTGCACCGATCTGAAGCGGGGCAGAGATGCACGGACTTCCCGCAAATCCCGAACCGTAATCTATCCTATACTGTATTGAAAGGAGCACCCCATGAAAAAGATGAACAGACGCGAATTCCTCACCCTTACCGGCGCAGCCGTTGTGGCGCTCTCGCTGGCAGGCTGCGGCGGGCCCTCCGCACCCGCAGTGCCCACCGGCAAGGAAGCCGAGCTGCTGGCAGCTATCAACAAGGTCTGGAAGGAAAAGTTTGAAGCAGGTCAAGTTGACCATGAGCAGCTGATTCTCAATCAGGAGGCGCAGGAAGCCATAAAAATCCAAGGAGGAATCTTCGAGAACGCACAAGAATCGGTGCATACGCTGACACCGGAAGACATGAAGAAACTGGGTGATATTACAGCGTGGGAATACACAATGAGGAACAAGTATGAACTTGGAGGAGCTGCCGGAGTCTCTGAACCGACTGGCGAGGAAGGAAGTATGGAGGTATCCTTGACGTTTGAGTATTCCTGCGAGGATGCGGTGGTTCAGAAATTTGTGGATAAGATCATGGGGTATAGTCTCAGCCGGAAGGCAGAGTTCATCAGCATCTACTGCCCGGTGGTTCAGAGCAAGACCTACATGATTGCTACCGTGTTCTGGAACAAAACGGCATAAGATAACAAGACATCAAGACATCCCCCTGTTTGCCCCGGGCACACTCCCCCTGTGTCCGGGGCTTTATAGAAAGGAGCACCCCCATGAAAGAGATGAACCGACGCGAATTCCTCACCCTTAGCGGCGCAGCCGTTGTGGCACTCTCGCTGGCAGGCTGCGTCGGTGCCCCCAGCGCACCGACGCCCCCCGATGACATCAGAGTCCAGCAGGCACTGGACGCCCTCAATCAGTTCCGCAGGGACAAGGGTCTGACGGAGCTGGTCTATGAGAAGGATCTGGAAGAACTTACCGACCTTCTCATCAGCCCCTTTGTAAAGGAGGGAAAGCCGGTCGTTGACAAAACAAAGTTCAAAAACGATGTAAATGTAAAGGAAGCGGAGATCAAACAGGCGCTGTTTAACAAGGGGTATCCCATCTATGATCACCAGTTTACTGCGGGCCTTGGACCGGCAGGAACGGACAAATTGGAGACCTTGAAATACCCCACCAACGAGGCGCAGAGACAGAACTGGCTGACTGATATGTCGGGAGGCGTTGACATGGCGGTAGACAACCCACGCTGCTTTGCCATGTCGGTGCGCAGCATCGGCGGTGAGGATTACTTCATCGCACTGGTGGTGGGCGAAAAGGTCCCCCATTGATCTTTGGAAATTTCCCGGCCCCGGGCACTGCCCATCCTCCTGTGTGCCCGGGGCTTTATAAGAAGAAAGGAGCACCCCCATGAAAGAGATGAACCGACGGACTTTCCTGAAGCTCTCCGGCGCATCGGCGGTGATGCTGGCGCTGGCAGCCTGTGACGATAGCTGCTCCTCCGGCTCCACAAGCTCCGGCTCCGCCACAGAAACGCCTCCCTCGCCGCCGATCCCTGTGATCCGGGACGGGCAGAAGATCCTGACCATTTTCAACGCAGAGCTGGCCCGGCGAAAGGTGGAGAACATCAAGTTCGAGTACAGCAAGGGTCTGGAACACGCCATTCAGGCAGATGTGCAGATGTTTGTGGATAACGGCAGCCCGGAGTTCCCGGCGGAAGAGGGGCTCAGGCTGCGGATGGAGGGCGACTATGCGGCAAAGATGTGGGAAGGTCTGCACGAGGCGGGTTACAGCTCCGGCTCCACGGCTATCTTCGGTATGCTCAATCAGTACCGGGTAGGCGTGGATTTCGACCACGAAGGAAAGCACCTTTACAGCATGGATCGTCTCTACCCCGCCACCGAGGCCCAGTTCCAGCAATTGGTGGATGAACTGATCAAGGACTACGGCGGTGTGCCGGGGCTTCATGAGGACGACCCGGTGGTGAATAAGGTAGGCATCACTGTGGTGGATATCAACGACAAGACCTATTGGGCCGCCTACATCATCGACAAGTGGCAAGGCATCGGAGACGGCTGAGCCATACCATAGAAAAGGAGCCTACTATGAGATACCAACGCTTTGCGGCCCTTGTGCTGGCTGCGGCCCTGCTGCTGGCGGGGTGCGGCGGCACCCAGAGCAGCCCCAGCGCCGCTGCCGACCAAAGCTCCGACAGCAGCCGAAGCACCCCCGGCGCGGTGGCGCAGGCCGCCCAGACAGACCGCATCACCGACCAGTACACGCTGGAAAAGAACGTTTCGGGCGTGTGGGGGGAGGAAGCGGTGCAGTGCATTTCCGTCCATGTGCCGCAGCTGGAATGCGACAGCCCGGATGCCGCCTACATCAACGATGAGCTGAACGCCATCTATGCGGCGGATTTCCGGGAGTTCGAGAACAGCGAGGAGGCCGGGCAGCCGGGCGGCGAGTACCCGCAGATCGGTGTGGGCTGGGATGACTGGTGGTACGGCGATTGCGTCAGTCTGGTGGTGCGCAGCCGCTACGGCGGCACCGCCCCGTGGCGTTACAGCGGCTGGTGCTTCGATTTTGCCACCGGCAGGCAGCTCACCGTGGCCGAGATGCTGCAGCGCATGGGGCTGGACCCGGACACCGTGCAGCAGCAGGTGCAGCGGCAGGCCATGCAGGCCTTTGACCGGGAGATGGCGCAGGGCGCGTATTACGAGGGCCTGCGTCTCGGCGGAGAGCTTTCGCAAATGCGAATGGATACGCTGGAATACAATGAACTGGAAAACCTGTGCCTGCTTTTGCCGGAGCAGGATCAACTGGTGCTCCGGGGTAAGTACAGCTGCGAAGAAGGCTGGCAGCAGCTGGATATGGAGCTCTCGCTGCCCACCGCCGACACCCCGGTGCTGACCGACACCTACGACGGTGTGCAGGTGCAGCTGGAGGAAACGCAGGGCACCATCACCCTGAGCCCCGCGCCAAAGACCGACCAATGGGGAGACATTGGCATCCGGGTGGAACAGGAGCACAGCTACCCCATCCTTGGCGCTTATAACGAGTATGTGGACGTGTGCATCGGGGAGCAGGAGGACGGATTCTTCCACCCGGTGGTCTATCTGCTGACCAAAGACGGCGTGGTGGAGTATGTGGACGTGTTGCGCTGCCTCATGTTCGGCAACGCCATGATCTGTCAGGACCCCATCTACTTTGCCAACAACGGCACTGCGCTGGAACGCAGCGGCAGCGAGGTGAACCTGCGCCGGGCGGATGGCTCTGTGCTGGAACTGGCTCCCCTGTCGGCAGAGTGGAGCGCGCAGGAGATCCCCTATTCCGTCACCGGCTCCTACAACTACACCTCTGAAACCGGTTGGAACTGGATGGACCTGACCAGCGACGGCAGCGTTCAGCTGGGCGTGCAGGACAACAGCCGCGTGGATCGGGGCGATGCCGCGTATCTGGGCGTTGTGCCCGAGGGCGTGGTGCTGGGCATCTCTGCCGATGAGGAACTCGAATTTGTGGCGGCGTTCAAGAACGACCAGTACAACGAGAACCTGACCCTGACCATGATCGCCGGGCAAAACCCCTTTGCCGAGGGCGAGACCCAGCTGCAGATGACCCGCAGCTACGGCTGAGATCACAGGAGAACGACCATGAAATACAAACGCCTTGCCGCTGCGGTGCTGGCGGCGGCTCTCTGGCTGACCGGCTGCGGCGGCGCGGCGGCTCCCGCTGCCCCCGCAGGCTCCGGCGCAGCTTCCCAAAGCGCCGCAGACACGGCGGTGCAGACGGCACAAAAAGACCGCATCACGGAGCAGTTCACGCTGGAAAAAACCGTCCGGAACGAGTGGGGCAGCGCACAGAAGCTGACCATCCATGTGCCACAGCTTGTGTGCGACAGCCCGGATGCTGAATATATCAATAATGAGCTTGCCGCCATGTATGCGGCGGAATATCGGGATTATGAAAGCTACCCGCAGGCTGAGGTGTCGCAGGACGAATGGTGCCCGCAGATCTACATCGACTGGGACGCCTACTGGTACGGCGACTGCGTAAGCCTTGTGGTGCGCAGCTACTACGGCGGTACCGACCCCATCTATTCTCAGGGCTGGTGTTTCGATTTTGCCGCCGGGCACAAGCTTTCGGTCACCGAGCTGCTCATGTGTATGGGGCTGGACCCGGACGAGACGCAGCTTGCGGTGTACCGTGCTGCCATACAGACTTTTGACCGCAACATGGTGCAGCAGGAATATTACGACTCCCTGCGGGAAAGCGGCATGCTCTCCGGGATGCGTGCCGACACCCTGCGGGACAACGGGCTGGAAGACCTGACCGTTCTGCTGAAAAACGAAAATACCGTCACCCTTGTTGCCGGATACCACACCACCGCCGGCAGCGGCTGGCGGCCGCTGGAGGTGGAGTTTCCGCTGACCCCCGCCGCCCCTGCCAAAACGCCGGTGCTTACCGATACCTACGGCAGCGTTTCGGTGCTGCTGGATGGCGACACCCGCACCGTTACCATCAAACGCACCCCTGAGACCATCGCATGGGCAGAGGATTATGATATCCGTCTGGACGGCGATGTCACCCTGCCCATCCGCAACGCCTATAATAATTATGTAGATGTGTGCATCGGTGAGCTGGGCGCGTCCTTCCACCCCGTGGTCTACCTGCTTACCGAGGACGGTTTTGTGGAGTACGTGGATGTGCTGCGCTGCCTGCTGTATGGGCAGAGCCTGCTCTGTGCCGACCCCATCTATATTGCCAACAACGGCACTGCGCTGGCGCTGCGGGACGCCGAGGTCAGCCTGCTGTGTGCAGACGGTACGGAAACAGAGCTTGCCCCCCTGACCGCTGAGTGGAACAGCCCGCAGCAGGTAGATTCCACCGGCAGCTTCAGCCTTGGGGAAGGGGAGAACTGGTGCTGGCTGGACCTGAATTCAGGCGGCGGCTGCCAGCTGGCTACCCACAACAACCGCTATTTCTATCAGGGTGCTGTCACCTATCTGGGCGCTACCCCGGACGGCACCGCGCTGGGCTTCTCTCTTGTCCGCGACACCGAAAACGGCCCGGAATGGGTTGCGTTCAGCGCTGCATTGAAGCTTGATTATAGCATTGATTGCCTGATCCTTACCCCCCTGAGCGGGCAGAACCCCTTGACGAACGAAACGGTCCCGCTGGTGCTGACCCACAGCTACGGCTGATAAACGAGCAGGAGGTGCAAGATGAAACACCTGGCACTGTGCGGCGCGCTGGCGGCTTTGCTGGCGGCGCTGCTGGCAGGCTGCGGGGCAAAGACCGCAGCCTCTGCCCGCCCGGCTGGCCGCCGGGAACTGAAATCGACCCCGCCGGATTCCATGCACGCCACCGCGGCGATCACCGAGCAGTATACCCTTGAAAAGGTGGTGCAGGCAGAGAACGGCGGTACCGTCCGGCTGAACATCCACCTGCCCCGACTGGAAAGCGACAGCGCCGATGCTGCCCGCATCAACGCCGAGATCGCCCGGTACTACGAATACGATGTGCAGGAGTACGTAGACCGCCCGGAGGCAGCCGACCCGGCCGTGTGGGATTTCAGCATTGAAATGAACTGGGAAGCAAGCTGGTATGACGATTGTGTCAGCCTTGTGGTCAGCAGCAGTTACGGAGGTACCGATGCCCCCTTCTACGACGGCTGGTGCTTCGATTTTGCCAGCGGAAACCAGCTGACCGTCACCCAGATGCTGCAGCGCATGGGGGCAGACCCCGTTGCGCTGGAAGAGGCGCTTTACCGCGACGTGAAGCGCCGGGATGAGCTGGACCGTCAAGCCGCCTGTGAGCGGGGGCTTCTGCCCCCCGGCAGTCTGAAAGAGGGAAACACCGCATGGTGGACTTCGCTGGACGAGCTGCCCTTTTCGCTGGACGAATCGGGGAACATTTCCTTCGTGGTCCACAGGTTCAGCGCGTCCGGGGAAGAGTTTGTGAACGATGCCCCAACCATCCCGCTGGACGCGCAGCCGCTGCCGCAGGACTGGGAGCAGCAGGTGCTGGCCGAGTGGATGGCAGTCACGGCGGTGACGCAGGGGGAAAGCTATGCCCCCGCCGACCGCAACGAAAGCTGCACCCTGCGGCTGGAAAAGGCCGAGATCACCGGCACGGTGACCGTCTCCTTCATCCGGGAAACATACGTCAGCCCGCAGATCCAGTCCGCTGCCGAGACCCGCACCGGAGAGCTGAATGCCGGCACTGTGACCGGCTGGGACGGGGAAAAAAGTCAGGGCTGGAACCTGACAAGCCTCAGCGAGGACGGCAGAAGCCGCTGGACCATCTCCATGATGGAGGACGGCGCTTTGCTGATGCGCTCTACCGGCCCGAAAAAGGGCAGCACCGTGTGGTATCTGTTCCGGCGCACCAGCGCGTGGGACGACATCGGCTTCAGTGCCATTCCCCGCAGGCTGTGGGGAACATACCGCGCCGGAGACGAGTCCGCAAAGGGTATCCGCTGGATGACCTTCCTGCCGGACGGCAGCTGCTGTATGAGCGTGGAATGGGACGGGTGGAGCGGCATTCTGACCGGCACCGCAGATGGAACGCAGGGCCGCACCGAGGACGGCACCGAGCTGCATTTTACATTGACCGATCAGAACGGCAAGCCGTGCGAGTTCTGGGCCATTCTGCTGAACGATGACGGCAGCCCCAGCGGCTGCAGCCTGAAATACCGCGCCGGAGAAGTGCTGTTTGACCGGGATACGCGTCCCATTTACTGGAAAAACGACTCCCCAGATCTAACCCTTGTACCGTGACCGAAACCGAACGCAATGCGATGACAAAGCGTTGTCGCTTACACCAAACAAATAACAGGAGGAAATTACTATGGGTCTTATCAAAGCAGGTATGGGCGCACTGGGCGGAACCCTTGCAGACCAGTGGAAGGAATTTTTCTACTGCGATTCTCTGGACAAGGATGTGCTGATGGTCAAGGGCCAGAAGCGCACCTCCCGCTGCAGCTCCAACAACGGCGAGGACAACATCATCACCAACGGCAGCGGCATCGCCGTGGCAGACGGACAGTGCATGCTCATCGTGGAGCAGGGCCGCGTGGTGGAGGTGTGCGCTGAGCCGGGCGAGTTCACCTTCGATGCTTCTACCGAGCCAAGCGTTTTTACCGGCAACTTCGGCGACAGTCTGGCGGAAACATTCCAGACCGTGGCCAAGCGCTTTACCTACGGCGGCGACACCGGCAAGGATCAGCGCGTATACTACATCAACACCAAGGAACTGGGCGAGATCCTGTACGGCACCGCCACCCCCATCCCGTTCCGCGTAGTGGTCAGCGAGGAGCGGGGCTACAAGCTCTCGGTGAATATCCGCTGCAACGGCAGCTTTACTTACCGCATCTGCGACCCGCTGCTGTTCTACACCAACGTGTGCAGCAACGTCTCCACCCAGTATGACGCATCCGAGATCGCACCCCGGCTGAAGAGCGAGCTGATGAACGCCCTGCAGCCTGCCCTTGCCACCCTTTCGGCAAACAAGGTGCAGTATTACGAGATCCCCGCCCACACGCTGGAGATCTCCGAGGCGCTCAACGAGCAGCTGTCCAGCGTCTGGCGCAAAAAGCGCGGCATCGAGGTGTTTTCCTTCAACATCAACTCCCTGTCCATCCCGGAGGAGCAGCAGAAGAAGATCACCGAGTGGGAAGAGAACGCCATGACCACCGATCCCACCACCGCTGCCGCCCGTCTGGTGGGCGGTCAGATCGACGCCATGAAGACCGCCGCCGGCAACACCGCCGGTGCCATGACCGGCTTTATGGGCATGGGCATGGCAGCCGGTGCAGGCGGTATGGGCGGCATGAGCGCTCAGAACCTGTTCGCTATGGGCCAGCAGGCCCGTCCGGACAGCGTGGACGCGCCCCAGCAGGTCAGCCGTCCCGCACCCGTCCCGGCGGACAGCTGGCAGTGCAGCTGCGGCGCTACCGTTACCGGCAAATTCTGCCCGGAATGCGGCAGCAAAAAGCCGGAGCCGAAGCCCGCTGCGGACAGCTGGACCTGCAGCTGCGGTGCCACCGTCACCGGCAAGTTCTGCCCGGAGTGCGGCAAGCCCCGCCCGGCGGCAGCAGAGGGCTGGACTTGTAGCTGCGGTGCGGTGAACAAGGGCAAGTTCTGCTCCGAGTGCGGTAAACCCAAGCCCACCGGTACCCCCAAGTATAAGTGCGACAAGTGCGGCTGGGAACCGGCCGACCCCGCACACCCGCCCAAGTTCTGCCCGGAGTGCGGCGACCCCTTTGACGACAGCGACCGGACCTGATAAACAGCAAACATGGAAAGGAGCATACCATGATGGGATTCTTCTCCAATTTATTCGCAAAACAGAACTGTGCGGTCTGCGGCAAGGAGTGCGGCACCCTGCACCGCTCCAAGCTCCGGGACGGACAGTTCCTCTGTGATGACTGTGGCAACAAGTGCTCCAAATACATCCGGCTCAGTGAGCTGACGCTGGACGAAGCAAAGGAGCACATGGAGTACATGGCCCGGATGAAGCGGGTATTCGACGAGGTGTTCGACAAGACCGAGTTCCGGGTCAACGCATACCCCTCCACCCCAACGCAAATGGGGCTGGTGTTCTGCGATGAGCTTGGAATGCTGTACATCGACGACCGCACCGGCGGCCGGGGCAAGATGCCGGAGCTGATCCGCTACGACCAGATTGCCAGCTATGAGGAGTATCTGGACGAGACCCCCGCCAAGGAGCCGGGCCAGGAACCCACCCTCAACGGCGGCGGCCTGAAGCTGAAGCTGGTGCAGCCCCGCGGCATTACCGAGGCAGAGACCAGACGGGGTCTGCATCCCCACCCCTACATCAAGCAGGAACTGGTGATCTGCTTCAGCAAGCGGGACCGGCGGGAGATCGGCTATGCCCACATCGCACGGCAGCATCTGGACCATATCTTCGGGGTCCACGATAATGAGACCAGCATGTTCGGCCGCCGGATGTCCAAGGCCGAGGAACGGGAGCTGAAAGGCCAGATGGGCATGATCAGTGCCATGGGTGCCGTGGCATCTGCCGCCATGAAGGGCGGGCAGCTCTCTGAGCAGGAAAAGGCCCGCTTTGTGGAGAACATCAATCTGGCAAACGACGCCCAGACCGGCGGCATGGCATTGTACAGCCGCCGTGCTGACGAAGCCTTTGCAAAAGTGCAGTGACCCCAAAAGGAGGAACGGATATGAGAAAGATCCAGCGCAGAGATTTCCTCAAGGCCATGGGCCTTGCCACCGCCGCCCTCGGCCTGACCGCCTGCGGCGGCTCCGGTGCTGCCAGCGCTTCCAGCGTTTCCAGTGCACCGGCTTCCAGCAGCAGTGCCCCGTCCGCTTCGGCACAGCCGGAATCAACAGAGGACAAAGCCGCCCCTGCAGGGACCCCTGTGACCCAGTTCCAGACCGGGGAGCTGACCATCGGCGAATACACCTTCAAGGCACAGTACATTCCCTTTGACGTCCGCCGCGAGGTAGGCGGTGCCTATCATGTGATCCACGCGGATACCTACCGGGGCAATTACTTCTTCAGTTTCTACAACGAGGACGATGAAGAGCAGTCTGCTAAAATCTTCGAGTATGCCATCAAGGACGACCGGATGACCCCGGTGGCAGAGTACAACATTGACGGAAGCAACGCCCTCAGCATCGACCGCAATGGCATCCTGTACGCCATGGACACCTTTGATGTCTACTGCTACGATCTGAACAGCAGCGACCCGGAAGAGCCCGGCGACGCGCTGGACTACATGGGCAGCTGCTATTCCTCCAAGGACCGGGACCTGACCGTGATCTACTGGACCGACTCCGCACCGGTGCTGGTGCAGGACGGCGAGTACACCGAGCTGATACTGGAAGGGGATAACGAGATCGGCCCCTTCTGCAGCATGCCCTCCCTGAACCTCAGCGGGGACGAGCTGCTGACGGTGGGCGAGCTGGAATCCAGCGGCGATGATTACTTTGCTGCCTTTGATCTGGACGGCAATGAGCTGGCCCGCAGCTCGCAGCCGGTGGGCAGCTTTGACGCCGTGATGATGAAACGCCCCAACGGCTATCTGCTGGATACGGGCTATGTGTGGGAGCTGTACGGGCCGGACGGCACCTTCCTGGAAAAATCCCTGCCTGTGGGCGAGCGCGAGACCCTGTGCCAGCTGTGCGGAGAGTTCTGCACCTTTGACGTCTTTTTGCCGCTGGAGGAAAACGCTTTCCTGGCAGTGGGTCACTACGGCAAAGCCACCGAGCCGGATGAGCCGGCGGTGTTCCGCATCACCACGGACTTCTGAGCCGACCGCTTCGGCGGGAAGACCAACACAAAAACAACGGGGCCGGGGAAGAGCCCCCGGCCCCCTTTGAAACAACAGGAGGAAACGCTATGGCAGGAATGCTGGAATACAAGTGCCCCTGCTGCGATGGCGCCATCCAGTTTGACAGCGCCACCCAGAAAATGAAATGCCCCTACTGCGACACCGAGTTCGACGTGGATACCCTCAAGGACTACGATGAGGAACTGAAGGACGAAAAGCCCAGCGAGATGGAGTGGGCGACCCCCGGCGGCAGCTGGGCAGAAGGAGAGACCGTCGGTCTGCATACTTACAGCTGCAAGAGCTGCGGCGGCGAGATCGTGGGCGATGACACCATGGCCGCGTCCGCCTGCCCGTTCTGCGGCAACCCCATCGTCCTCACCGGACAGTTTGCCGGGACGCTGCGGCCCGACCTCATCATCCCGTTCAAGCTGGACAGAAAGGCCGCCAAGGCAAAGCTGCAGGAGCATCTCAAGGGCAAGACCCTGCTGCCCCGGGTGTTCCGCAGCCAGAACCACATCGACGAGATCAAGGGCGTGTATGTACCCTTCTGGCTCTTCGACAGCGACGCCGACGCTCAGCTGCGGTTTACCGCCACCCGGACCCGCTGCTGGTCGGACAGTAAATACGACTATACCGAGACCAACTACTACTCCGTCCGGCGGGACGGCACACTGGGTTTTGACGCAGTGCCGGTGGACGGCTCGTCCAAGATCGAGGACGACCTGATGGAATCCATCGAGCCCTTTGCCATGCAGGACGCCATCCCGTTCCAGACGGCCTATCTGGCGGGCTATGTGGCGGACAAATACGACGTGAACGCCGAGGAGAGCATCGAACGGGCCAACAAGCGCATCCGCCGCTCCACCGAGGAGACGTTCCAGCAGACCGTTACCGGCTACGATTCGGTCAAGGTGGAAAGCAGCAGTATCCAGCTGCACGGCGGCAAGGCAAAGTACGCCCTGTTCCCGGTCTGGCTGCTGAGCACCAGCTGGCGGGGCGAAAACTACCTGTTTGCCATGAACGGTCAGACCGGCAGATTCGTGGGTGACCTGCCCGTGGACAAGGGTGCTGCCCGCAAGTGGATGCTGGGTCTTACAGCTGCTCTTTCCGCCGCATCCTACGGCGTGATGTGGCTGCTGTGGCTGGCACGGATCCTGTAAAGGAGGGACGAACGATGAAAAAGACTTCCAACCGACTGCACTCCCTCTTTGCGGCGCTGGCAGCACTGGTCCTTGCGGCGGCGCTGGCTGTTCCGGCCTTTGCGGTAGAGGGCGGCTTTGCCGACCTGTACTACCGCATGTTCGACGACGCTGAGGTGCTGACCGAGGACGAGGACAACGAGCTGGAGGACGCACTGGAAGAGCTGAGCCTGCGCCAGAGCTTCGATGTGACCATTGCCACCATCGAGTCGATGGAAAGCGTTGGTGCCGACAGCATGGAGCAGTTTGCCGATGATCTGTATGACTACTGCCAGTACGGCTACGGCCCCGATATGGACGGCGTGCTGCTGCTGGTGAGCGTGGGCGACCGCAAATGGCACATCTCCACCTGCGGCTACGGAATCACCGCCTTTACGGACGCCGGCATCCAGTACCTTGGTGAGCAGATGACCCCCTTCATGGCCGATGGAGATTACGCCGGTGCATTCCGCACCTTTGTCCAGTGGTCGGATACCTACATCGACGCTGCCCGGGCGGGCCACCCCTATGACGTGAATAACCTGCCCCGGGAGCCGCTGTCTCTCATGTACCTGTTCCTTGCGCTGGGCATCGGCCTTGTGTTGGCATGGGTCGTCGTCAGCGTAATGAAAAGCCAGCTGCGCAGCGTGGCGTTCCAGGAGAACGCCGCCAGCTATGTGCGGGAGGGCAGCATGAATCTGACCAACAGCCGGGAGCTGTTCCTGTACCGGGATGTGCAGCGCACGGAGCATGTGGAGGAAAAGGACTCCGACAGCTCCGGCGGCAGCTCCACCCACACCTCCTCCAGCGGCACGACCCACGGCGGCGGAGGCGGTTCGTTCTGAAAGGAGCATGTTTATGAACCCTTATCTTTCGGAAAAAGCCCGCGGCGAGATCCCCCGTGTCCTCAAATGGCTGCGGAACGCGGGGCTTGCCTTCTGCGTGTTCTGCTCTGTCGGCGGGCTGTATACCCTTTGCCTGAGTTTGCAGGATAAGGACTATTCCCACATCGGAGGCTATGTGTTCTGGATCGTGGTGGGCGCTGTGCCCCTCGCGCTGTTTGCCCGCGGGGAGGCCCGCCGCTACCATGCAAGGACCATCGCCCGCAGGGTGGAGAGCTACTCCGGGGCAGAAGTACCCCTGCGGTGGCTGTGCAACAGCGTTGGTATGGACACAAAGGACATTGCATGGTATTTTGAAAACGGCTATTTTGCAAACCTCAGTCTGGATCTGAACCAGAAGATCGTCCGCAGGCGGATCGTGCCCCGCCATGACCCGAACCGGAGCTGAACCCTTTACGGCTGAAACAGAAAGGAGTATTTTCATGGGACTTTTTGATAAGATGAAGCAGGCCACGGCTGCCACCGGCGGCAACCAGACCGTCACCTTTACCTTTCAGGCTCTGCCGGAAAGCCTTGCCCAGATGCAGGCGCTGCCGGAGGCCAGTCTGGACACCCCCTTCAAGACTGCGGCCCTCACCGTCTGTGCGCTGTGCGCCTACGGCGCCGACAAGAACATCGGAAAGGAAATGCTCAACTGGCTGCGCGGCCCCCGTCCGCTGAACGGGCAGGATATCTCCTTTTTGAATGACCGCTTCCGGGACGGCAAGAGCTACATCCCCTTCTCCTACTTTGTGGGTGCATCGCCGGAAAATGGCTATACCCCCCGCCAGCCCTTCACGCTTCTGGTGGGCAGTGACCACACCTCCAACACCGAGGAGGGCTACTGCAAACTGTTCATCCCCTGCGGCGGTGCCGATGACCCCCGCCCCATCAAGCTGCGCCGCAAGGGCAACGGGCAGTGGTTTCTGTGGGAGCAGTACCTGATGACCGGTATCCGCATCCCGACATCGGCCGACCCGTGGGCGTAAGATGAAGGGCGTGACCATGAAGCTGTTTGCCGCCGCGCTGGCGTTGACACTGGGGCTTGCGGGCTGCGGACCGGTGGACGGCGACCCCATCCGCTCCGGCGCGTCCGCCCCGGACAACGTCCCCCGGCAGGACGCTGTGACCGTGGCGCAGCTGCGGCAGCAGGCAGAGCAGAACGGCAGCCTTGCCGTGGTGCTCTATCTGGGCAGTGTCCCGGAGCGCACCGCCGATGTGGACGCTGCGCTGGACAGCCTGCAGGAACAGCCGTGGCAGTTTGTTACGGACATCCCGGCAGATCACCGGGTCACTGCGCCGGGCGGCGGGCGGGAGTTGTACTGCATCTTTGCCGTCAGCAGCCGGGACACCCTGTTCCTCTACGAAAAGCAGGACCCCCAGTACCCGCACCAGACGGGCCGGGAGCTCTACTGCGGGCGGGACGGCCAGCCTGTGCTGCTGCTGTGCAACAGCACCCCTGACACCCCTGACATCACGGCGGTGGTCTACTGCACCACCGGCCGCACGCTGGACTGGTCGCCCCAGTTTTCCGCCGGGACCGGCAGCCCGGAGCCGGTGGAGGGCGTAGACGATTTTTCCCAACACCCAACGCCCGGCGCTGCCCCCTGAGGTGCGCCCCGGCAGGGCATGAGAAAGGAGAACTTATGAAACGACTGAAACTTCTGGCAGCCCTGCTGGCGCTGACCATCGGTCTGGCGGGCTGCGGCAAAGGCAGCAGCGCGTCCAGCTCCAAGCCCGAAAAAATGCTGGACGGAGACAACATGATCGCATCGCCCTCCGCCAAACAGGAGTACACCGAGCCGGAGGACGTGACCTACATGCGCCTTCTGGCAGGGGAGGACGAATACCGCGCCTGCGTGCTGTATCTGGGCGGCTCCTACGAGGTGACCACCGATGTGCAGAAGGTGCTGGACAGCCAGACCGATCTGCGGGATCTGTGGGGCTTCGTCTACGACATCCCGCAGGATCACTGGGTCGTGGCACCGGATGGCGGGTGCGACCTGTACTGCATCTTCCCGCAGGAGGCGCAGGCCACCCTGTTCGTCTACGAGACGAGCCTGACAGACGATGCCGAAAACCCGCTCCAGCGCGGCAAGCAGCTTTATTACAGCGAGGACGGCCAGCCCATCCTGCTGCTGTGCAACATCAGCGATATCGCCCCCAACACCGAGGTGGAGCTGTACCCCAGCACAGGCGAAGAGCTGGTATTCAGCCCCTTCCTTTCCGGCGAGAACGGCCATGTGGTGGAAGCCGAGGGCGTGTGCGATTTTACCATCTACCCGGAAGGGGACGACTGGGAGACCGACACCAGCCCCTGGTCGTTGGAGGGCAACTGGCTGGAGATCTACCGCGACACCGACGAGGGCGTTTTTGACACTGACCCCGCAGACGCCGACCGGATGTGCTTTTTGCCCACCGACGCCGACACCGAAGGCAGCCAGCTGCCCTTTACCGCCAGCTACATCACCCCCTACCCGGAGCTGAACGTGGAAGAAGCCGACCTGTTCTATCAGGAGGGCACCCCGGAGGTACCCTTCCAGTCTAATCAGGAGTGGTACGCTACCTTTACCGGGGAGGATGGCTCCCGCTACGCCGTCACCCTGGAGGACGAGGACACCCTTGCCCTGAAGTTCTATCTGGACGGCGAAGAGAGCTACCTGAGCCTTGTCAATACTGTCTACTTTGCGCGGCAGGAGGCCATGGGCTGACCGCCGCCGACCCACACCGGGAGGAATGCACCATGAAACACACCAAAAAGATCACCATCCTCCACTCCAATGATCTGCACGGAGACTTTCTGGCAGAGCAGGTGGACGAAAAACTGGTGGGCGGCGTTTCCATGCTGTCCGGCTACATCGAAAAGGTGAGGGCAGAGGAGCCCAACACCATCTACGCCATTGCAGGTGATATGTTCCGGGGCTCGGTCATTGATTCCGAATACAAGGGGCTTTCCACCATCGAGATCATGAACGCCCTTGCCCCGGACGTGGTTACCATCGGCAACCACGAGGTGGATTACGGCATCGCGCATCTGCTGTTCATCGAAAAATGCGCGCGCTTTCCCATCATCAACGCCAACCTCTACATCAAAAACACCCCCACCCGACTGTTCACCCCCTACAAGATCCTGCGGGTGGACGGCATGAACATCCTGTTCATCGGCATCATCACCCAGGACGTCATCAACCAGACCAAGTCCGAATCTCTGGTGGGGTCCTTTGTGGACACCGCCGCAGCTGCCGCCGAGGTGGGCAAGATCTGCAACGCCCACAACAGCATCGACATCGATTTTACCGTGCTGCTGACCCACATCGGCTTTGAGGAGGACCGCCATCTGGCCCGCCAGCTGGACCCGGCCTGGGGGGTGGACCTGATCATCGGCGGGCACAGCCACACCCTGCCAGAGCACGCGGTGGAGGAAAACGGCGTGGTCATTGCGCAGGCGGGCACCGGCACCGACCAGATCGGGCGCTTTGACATCATTGTGGACACGGACAACAACTGCATCGATTCCTACACATGGCACACGGTGCCCATCACCGCCGAGACCTGCCCCCGCAACCCCGCCATGGAGCAGGTGCTGCACCGCTTCACCAGTCAGGTGGACGAAAAGTACAGCCACATCGTGGCGCGCTTCCGCCGGGAGCTGACCCACCCGGAGCGCACCCGGGAGACCGAGCTGGGCAACCTGTTTGCGGACATCTTCACCCGCAGCCTTGGCATCGATATTATGCTCATCGGCTCCGGCAGCATCCGGGCCGAAAAGCTGGGCCCCATCGTCACCTACGGCGACCTCATCGAGGGTTTCCCCTACGATGATGGCGTGTTCATGTTCAAGGTGACAGGCCGGCAGCTGCGCCAGATGCTCCACTACATGCTGCGGGAGGAAGCCTACACCGGCCACACCGAGTTCTACCAGCTGCCCTCCACCCTGCGGCTGCGCTACGACCGCGCCAAGGGCGACTTTGATTACTTTACCTACTGCGGCAAGGAGGTGGGCAAGGAGATCGGCGACGATGCCCTGTTCACCGTGGGGCTGCAGAACTACCACTTTAAAAACATCGAGAGCTTTTTCAACATCTCCTACGATACCATCTGCAAGCTCCAGAAGCCCCGCAGCGTGGCAACCTCCTGTCAGGATGTCCTGATGGAGTATTTCCGGGAGCACGAGATGGTGGACGCCGCCGTAGACGGCAGAATGACCATTCTGCCCCCTGCCGGGCAATGACCACTTTTTTCGGGGGAAGCTGACGCTTCTCCCGAATGGGGCCCTGAAAAAAATTTTACCACAGAAAGGAGCACCCCATGAAACAACGATTCTCAAAACGAACACGCCTTGTCAGTGCCCTTTTGACGCTGGCTATGGTATTCACCTTTTTGCCCTTCAGCGCCTTTGCAGCAGGGGGGTGACGGGTGGTTATAGCATCACCTCAATAGTATTGTATCGTTCTTACAGAAAGAACGGTACAACATCATCGTTCGGGTGATCTTGTTCTATTGTGCTGATTTATGCCTTTTCCCGGTCGAGTTATAAAAAAACGGTAACTCGTCCGGGCGATTTCACGCGCTATTCGATCACAGTTGCCGTTTGTGGAGGTAACTGTGATTTTTTATTGGGGTAACGCATCAAAAAAAGCCTGTCTGTTGCTGTAGACCAGAATGCCAACAAACCGGCACAATTGTTCTACTTCACCACCCATAATCATGCCGATGTGCAATATTGCGCCAGCTTCCCTCAATGGGAGGCTGGCGTTTTGCGCTTTTGGAGCCAAAGTGCCGCAGTCCACCGTTTCTCCTATGATATAGCAGCAAACTTTATATTTGGGAGGGAAAGTCATGCTCGATCATAAGAAGAAAGCAATTACGGAACACTGGCAGTTTTGCCCCAAGTGCAACTTAAAACTTTATCGAATGACCGCCGACTGCACTGGATTCATCCACATAAAATGCTGGCGTTGCCGGGAAATGTTATGGCTCAACCTTTCCATTCGAGCCAAGTAAGCATTGGTTTCATAAAAATCGGGTGCAACGCACTCTGAATATGGACTGTTAGCACCGAGCAACGGGCCATTGCCATAAGGCAATGTATGAAACGTAGCACCAAATGGCCGGGCAGCAGCTTGACTGAAAGATCTCCAATCTTTCGGTCGGCTGTTGTCCGGCTATTTTTATAGCTTCAGATGGCCTGCTCCCGAAAAGGAGCAGGTTTTATGTTTGCCCTCTTTTCATGGCTGCCCC
>OGKX01000348.1_pt1 | contig 29489 bp, 19 predicted proteins | sample 1572541 | NCBI WGS metagenome assembly OGKX01 (sample SAMEA2581982, study PRJEB24529) | metagenome | biome: Human gut stool | place: China | collected 2011
TGTGTATAGTGTGTTGCTCCTTTTTCAATTGCCCATTCTTTCATCTCATGTGCAACGACATCTGCTGTTTCAAGGTCTAATTCTTTTCCTTCCTCCATTACTTCGTGAAGTTTTTTGTAAACTTTCTTTGGTAAACGAGCCTGCATGACAGAATCGTTGAATACATTTTCTCCAAAGATATCTACAACATTAAAGTTCTCTTTCTCCATCATCTTGTTTGATATCCTTTCTCTCATCTAAATCCCCTCAGATTTGATGTTCTTATACTAATATAAGAGAATCTACACATAAATGCAACTAATAAATCATTTATGTTCCAAGGAAAAAATAGAAAAAGACCTCATAGAACGGATTCGCCGCTCTACAAGGTCTTTATTTTCTTGATATTTTATTCAGCTTTTCCAACAGAACCAAATAATTCCATCTTCTCTTTTACAGTAGCTTTGATTGCTTCTGCACCTGGAGCTAATAATTTACGAGGATCAAATCCCTTACCCTCAAGATCTTTACCAGCTTCGATATATTTACGTGTAGCATCTGCGAAAGATAACTGGCACTCTGTGTTAACATTGATTTTAGATACACCAAGGTCGATAGCTTTCTTGATCATATCTGCCGGGATACCTGTGCCACCGTGAAGTACCAGAGGCATCTCTCCTGTCAGTTTCTGGATTGCATCCAGAGTCTCAAAGCTTAAGCCTTTCCAGTTAGCCGGATATTTTCCATGGATGTTACCGATACCTGCTGCAAGGAAATCAATACCAAGGTCTGCGATCATCTTGCATTCCTGAGGATCTGCGCATTCGCCCATTCCTACAACACCGTCTTCTTCACCACCGATGGAACCAACTTCTGCTTCCAGAGACATTCCGTGTTCAGCAACGATCTTAACCAGTTCTTTAGTTTTTGCAACGTTTTCTTCGATCGGGTAATGAGATCCGTCGAACATGATGGATGAGAATCCTGCTTCAACGCATTTTAAGCATCCTTCATAGCTGCCGTGGTCAAGGTGAAGAGCTACAGGAACAGTGATATTCAGTTCTTCCATCATTCCGTTAACCATACCAACAACTGTTTTATAACCTGTCATATATTTACCAGCACCTTCAGATACACCAAGGATTACAGGAGAGTTCAGTTCCTGAGCTGTTAAAAGGATAGCCTTTGTCCACTCAAGGTTGTTGATGTTGAACTGTCCAACTGCATAATGACCTGCTTTTGCTTTTTTCAGCATTTCTGTTGCATTTACTAACATGATAAATTCCTCCTAATCTGTAGTAACTGTGTTCATTCTCAGTTACCCTAATCAATCTCCGATATGGAATTACATCTATATCCAGATATGGTTATATTACCAGATTTCTGCTTTTTCGTCTACTCTTTTGCCAAAAAAATGACAAACAAAATTCCCCGGAAGATATGTAAAAAAGTCCGACAATACACAATATATAATAATTTTCTGCAATTTATAAAAAAGTACTTGCATTATTTAAATATTTCATATATAATAAGTTTCGGTTTAAGGATGGATTCCCGAGTGGCCAAAGGGGGCAGACTGTAAATCTGTTAGCAACGCTTTCGAAGGTTCGAATCCTTCTCCATCCATCAAAAGGTTCAGTCATTTGTCTGGATCTTTTTTTGTTATATTATAAAGCGGCAGCCCCTTCTTCCGCAAGAGGCTGCCGTCCGGGTCAGGCGGATAAGATCATCCGCTTCGCATTTTGTTAATTTTTATGATGTAAGACCACTGCGCCAAATGCCGGCATTGTGATCTTCAGAATTCCGGCTGCTGCTGTGTATTCTTTACATTCTTCCGTAAATCCCACTGCAGATGTCATGACAACACGTTTCAGCTTTGTATCTTCCAGACGGCTGATTCCTGCCTGTTCTAACCGTATCTCCACTTCCCTGCCTTCTTCCTGATTATTTACGATCACAATTATCTGTTCATCATGAGAAAATCTCGCATAACAAAGTCCCTGATAATCATTCCAGAGAAATCCCAGTGATCCCGTTTTTAACACTTCATATTTCTTATGGATACGGATCATTACCCTGTGGAAGTCGATCATCTGATAATCCTCACGTCCCCAGGGATAAGTACGTCTGTTATCCGGATCTGTGAATCCACAGAGTCCTGCCTCATCTCCGTAATATACAGTCGGTGCGCCCGGCCAGGTCATCTGGATGGTAACCGCCTCACGCATAACTGCCGGATTTACTCCCTCAGATGCCGCCTCCGGACCTGCATAGGAAATTCGTCCTACCCTGTGATTGGTTCTGGTCAGGAATCTGGAATGGTCATGATTTGACAATTCATTCATGGCTGTCTGAAGTGCAGACATATGAAGCGCTCTCATGTGCGTTTTCATAGCTCCGATAAAAGCCTCACTGTTTCCTAACAGGTCTTCACGATACTCGTCACTGTGCTTCTCCATACCTGTCAGGAACCAGGTCAGCGGCTCCATAAATGCGTCATAGTTCATGACTGTATCCCATTCATCACCTTTCAGCCAGCCTTCAGGATTACCGTAATGCTCTGCCAGGATAATGGCATTTGGATTGGCAGCTTTCACTGCCTTCCGGAAATCTTTCCAGAACTGATGGTTAAAATCATTGCTGTGTCCCAGATCCGCCGCCACATCCAGTCTCCAACCGTCTACATTATAAGGAGCAGATACCCATTTCTGTCCAACACGAAGAATATAATCATAAAGTTCTCTGGAACCCTCATAATTTAATTTAGGCAGTGTATCGTGTGCCCACCATCCATCATAGGAGGTGTTATATGGCCATGCATTAGGATCATTAAAGGAAAAGAAATTACGATAGGGACTGTCCGCAGAAACATAAGCTCCTTTCGGATATCCTTCCTGATTCTCATAAATACGTTCTCTGTCCATCCACTTATTAAAAGAACCGCAGTGATTGAACACACCATCCAGAATGATCTTCATTCCTCTTCTGTGGATCTCTGCTGTCAGTTTTGCAAAAAGCTCATTACTTGCTTCCAGATTCTTCTTATCTGTCACACGTTTGATATATTTCCATGCATGGGAATTATCATCGTCGTCTCCAAGAAGGATTCCCTCATTACAATCTTCTACAATCCTGCCGTAATGTGGATCCACATAATCATAATCCTGACAGTCATACTTATGATTACTTGGAGAAACAAAAATCGGATTTAAATAAATAACCTCGACTCCCAGATCCTGCAGATAATCCAGTTTGTTCATAATTCCCTGCAGATCACCGCCGTAAAATTCACGCACACCCATCACTGCCGGAATCTTATTCCACTGTTCTACCTGTACACTCTTATCTCCAATATAATGATATTCTCCGGTCACAACATCATTGGTAGGATCTCCGTTAAGAAAACGGTCTACATAAATCTGGTACATTACCGCACCTTTGGCCCACCTTGGAGTATCAAAGCCCGGATAAATCTCAAAATCCATCCTGCTCTCATGCTTCATACAGACTCCCTGATTATTGTAATAACAGGTTACCCATCCATACTGTATCTCAAAATAATAACGGAAGATGTCCTCACCAATCGTCACCTGGGCAGAATAATAATCAAATCCGTTCTCTGTCCCGCAAATCTCCATCTGCACACGCTGCTCCTGGCTTACCAGATATACAGAATCTACATTATTTCTCTGGGTACGGAATTTGATCGTTACTGTATCTCCTGCCTTTGGTTCCGCAGGTGTTCTGTAATATTCTGTTCCGTCACTGAAAAGCGCCTCTTTATTAAACACAGGACGCATATTCAGGATGTACTGCATTCTTTTTTTTATATCTGCTTTTTCATGTTCCATTTCCGTCCAGTCCTCTCTGTCATTTATCATTTTATTATTTTATCCTAAAATAAACTATCTGACAACCATCTGTTTTTCCCAAAAATACTTATATATTCAGTGATTCTGCACAACCATTCATTCTGTCACAGTATTTCGGACTGCCGGATTCCGGCGAAGCAGATATTTCATTGCTGAAAATAACGTGAACAGTAATGATATTTTAAGACAGTAAAAAAGCCAGCGGGATAAGCTGGCTTTTTTGGAGAAGGTATTTCTTCTTATGGGGTGTAGCAAAAACTATATAATGTATTGGGGGGTTTTTACGGTTTATATAATACCATGAGGCAAGAGAAAAGTGTGCACAAACTTCACAAAATTTGGCACACTTTTTTGTATACATTATATACTGTTGTTTTCTGTTTCCGGATTTTCTGTTGTAAAAAGTGCTTCAAATTCGTCTCTGTGCACCTTTTCCTTCTCGAGAAGAAGACTTGCACACTTGTGCAGAACATCCTCATGTTCCAGAATGATCTTCTTTGCCTGGTCATGACATTCACTGATAATACGGCGGATTTCTTCATCAATGGACTTGGCAACATCCTCGCTGTAACTTCTGGTATGAGCCAGGTCTCTGCCGATAAATACCTCGTCATCGTCATCACCATAACAGATAAGACCAAGTTTATCAGACATTCCATATTTCATAACCATACTTCTAGCTGTCGCAGTTGCACGTTTGATGTCATTGGATGCACCAGTCGTAATATCCCCGAAGATAATTTCCTCTGCTATGCGCCCGCCTAACAGTGTCATAATATCCTGAAGCATTTTTCCTTTGGTATTAAACATCTCATCATTATCCGGAAGAGGCATGGTGTAACCTGCTGCTCCCATTCCTGTCGGGATAATGGAAATCGTGTAGACAGGATCCATATCCGGAAGTACATGAAACAGGATCGCATGTCCGGATTCATGATACGCGGTGATCTTTTTCTCTTTCTCAGAGATCACCTTACTCTTCTTTTCTGCACCGATGCCTACTTTGATAAAAGCACCTTTGATATCAGACTGAAGGATAAATCCTCTTCCCTTTCTCGCTGCTTCAATGGCAGCTTCATTCAGAAGATTCTCCAGATCTGCACCTGTAAATCCTGCTGTTGTTCTGGCAATCTGAGCCAGATTTACATCCTCTCCAAGAGGTTTGTCCTTGGCATGAACGCGGAGGATTTCCTCTCTTCCCTTCACATCCGGACGTCCCACTGCAACCTTACGGTCAAAACGTCCCGGACGCAAAATTGCAGGATCCAGGATATCCACGCGGTTAGTCGCTGCCATCACAATGATTCCCTCATTCACACCAAAGCCATCCATCTCTACCAGAAGCTGGTTCAGTGTCTGCTCTCTCTCATCATGTCCGCCGCCCATACCGGTTCCACGCTGTCTTGCAACCGCATCGATCTCATCAATGAAAATAATACATGGTGCATGGCGTTTGCCTTCTTCAAAAAGATCTCGCACACGTGATGCACCTACACCGACAAACATTTCCACAAAGTCAGAACCGGAAATGGAGAAAAACGGAACTCCCGCTTCCCCTGCAACGGCTTTTGCAAGAAGCGTCTTTCCTGTTCCCGGAGGCCCCACAAGGAGGGCGCCTTTCGGACATACGGCGCCGATTTCCTGATATTTCTGAGGATTATGAAGGAAATCAACAATCTCTGTCAAAAGTTCTTTTGCCTCATCTTCACCTGCAACATCAGAAAATTTAATTCCTGTGGAAGATTTTACATAAATCTTTGCGTTGCTCTTTCCAAATGACATTGCTCCACCGGCGCCACCACCGATACCACTCATCATTTTTTTACTGAGCCAGTTTCCGATAAACACAAAAATCAGAATCGGCACAATATAAGACAATAATAAGCTTAAAATCGGAGAAGTTTTCTGTGGAATTTCTTCTGAGAATTTTACTCCCGCATCTTTTAAGCGTTCTACTTCCTGTGAGTCTTTGATTCGACCGGTCTTATAAACCTGCGTCTCATTTCCTTTTTTTACAGAATAGTAGATGACATCATCTTCCAGATTGACTTCTTCTACCGTTCCACTGTCGAGAGTATCCAAGAACTCATCATAAGTGGCTTCCTTGATACTTCTCTCTGCAAGGCTTGGTACTAAAAGTGTATTTAACAGCACCAACACAATAATTACGATTGCATAATAAAATATCAAGGGTTTTTTTGGCTTTTTATCTTTTATCTCCATAGCCATATCCCCTTTCTTTTTTCTTTGTAAACTACTCGGCAACCAAGTTACCAAAGCATCTAAATTAAGTAGTTCCTTAACACTTGCTATACTAACTATTACTATTATGCGCCAATTTTTACCTATTTACAATTAAGAAACCCTGTTAATTCTCTAAAAAAAAAATGAAATTTCCAGTTACTTATCTTAATTACTTATCTTCTCCGGTTAATCTTAAGATTCCCTGGATTTCTTCCAAATCCATATCCAAAAATGCAGATAACTCTTCGGCACTGTATTTATCATCATCATCATCCATGATTTCTTTGATTTTATGCTCCAGATTTCTTACTTTTTCTACTAAAATATCATCGCTCTGTTTCTGATCCGTCTGTTCCTCTAACAGCAATAAAATTGCATTTCTGATTTCACCGGATAAAAATGCAGAAATATCTTCTGCTTCCTCAAGACTTTCCAGTGCGCCAATCAAGCCGATATTTCCCTCAGAAACCATATCTCCAAGAAAAACCTCTCCGTCATGCAGCTCTTTTGCAATTTTAAGCACTTCTTTCATATATAATTCTGTTAATCTTGATTTTGCCTGTGCCTCTCCTGCTTTTGCTAATTCAAAAAGACGTTCTCTTTCGCCTTCCTCTTCCGGAAGAATCACATTTAATGTTTCAAGATAATCCTCTAAATATTCCTTCTCTTCCTGTGTCAGCTCGGTCGATTTTTTCTCTTCTTCTGCCTCCTCTGCTTCATAAGAAAACATAGAACTTTTCTTTGGCATTTCTGGCTCTGAAACTTTTTCTGCTTTCTTTTTCTCTTCATCCGTATGGATTCCCTGAATGGTCAGATAATCATATACTTTCTGAAGCTGTGTCTCATTTAAACCATCTCCCGCAAAAAAATCCTCCACTACTTCACGGCTGATTTTTCTTCCATTGTTGACTGCAAGTCTCTGTATATCCTGTAATTTCTGCTGAAATTCTTTAATTTCCATTCTAACCTAACACACTCCTTTTTCTCACCCAATTCCACCCAGTGCAATTCCAAGAATCAGCACCAGAATACAAATCGGAACATATAAATATTTGCAAACCGGATAAAACCATTTCGTAAATGCTTTTTCTCTTCCTTTATTGACCTGTTCTTCCACATATTTCTTTCCGCATACCCAGAAGAACATAATTCCTGCCAGTCCTGCTCCGAGCGGACAGATATAAATCGACAGCACATCCATCCAGTCCGATACAATTCCCTGAATCAAAAGGGAAATCACAATTCCAACTATACCTGTCAAAGTACATGCCGGTACTCTGCCAAGTTTTAATTTTTCCTGAACCGTCGCAATCGGTGCTTCGTAAAGATTAATTAAAGAGGTCATTCCTGCCAGTAAAACTGCAACAAAAAAGAGAATCGCAATCACATGCCCTCCGGGCATAGATTTCATCAGATTTGGAAGATAAATAAATAATAATCCAGGTCCTCCCTGATTTAATTTCGCACCGGTCGTTGCCATTGCCGGAATAATGACAAGTGCTGCAAGCATTGCCGCAAGAGTATCAAAAAACGCCACACGTCCCGCAGATGCCGGAATGTTTTCTTCATCCGAAAGATAAGAACCATAAATCAAAGTTCCGTTTCCAGCTACAGAAAGGGAGAAAAATGCCTGACCCAGTGCAAAAATCCATGTTTTTGGGTTTGCAAGTGCTGTTTTATCTACTCTGAAAATGTACCGATATCCGTCAGATGCTCCCTGCTGAAATAGCACATAGACTCCAAGCCCTACAAATAATGCAAAGAAAATCGGCATCATAATCTTGTTCGCTTTTTCAATTCCTGTTGCCACACCGAACATCAAAATTCCCATGCAGAGAATTAAGACTACCACCTGCCAGATATTATTTCCAAATGCAGCTGCCATTGAACCAAACTGTGCACCAAACTCATCTACACTTTCCGGTGCAAGCGTTGCTCCGGTAAGCGTACCCACAGTGTATTTTAAAATCCATCCCATAACTACAGTATAGCCGATTGCCATTGCCATTGAACCAAGTACCGGTATCATGCCAAGCAGCTCTCCGCTCTTTCTGCTTCCCTTTCTTTCCGTCGCCATTCCAAATGCATCAATCGGTCCGGAGCGTGCTGCACGTCCAAAACACATCTCTCCTATAACTCCGGTCGAACCGATCAGAATTACAAAAATAATATAGGGAATTAAAAAAGCTCCGCCTCCGTACAGGGAAACTCTGGTGGAAAACATCCATATATTCCCCATACCAACAGCCGAGCCGATGCAGGCCAAAATAAATCCCCACCTGCTGTTAAATGATTCTCGTTTCTTCATAAAATTTACTCGTTTTCTCCTTGTATATTTTGTATTTGAATTATAACAAAATTCAGAAGAAAAGTAAATTTTGTTTGTAACTTAGTCAGTTTGATTCTTCCATTTTGTTCCAAGTTCTTTTAATTCTTCCGCAGTATAAAGCGGACAGAGCCAGTATTTTTCTTCCAGCCAGTTTTTCATTAATACTTTATTTTCTTTTTGAGAATAGCCTGCAAACTGACCTTTTACATTATCACCGATTTCATAGCGGATTTCCATTTTATCCAGATTAATTAACCAGGCCTGATCTTGATTTTGAAGTAAAATCTCATCAGGATTTTGTGTTTTCCAGACTACAACATATTCCGACTTTTCTGCATCATCTTCTTTCTTCTCTTTAATTGTAATCTGCTCTTCTATTCCATCTGAATTTTTATTCACTTTATAAAGAATCCCGTCTCTGCCAAATAGATATACATAATCTCCAATTTTATGACTCCAGAAAACAGAAGATACCAGATTCTTCTCTTGAAGCTTTTCTATCACCGGTTTTATTTTTTTTGACTTCGTGTCGTCCGAGTACTTTACATTTTTATCCTTAGTCTGATAAATCAGACTATCCTCTTCCTCTATAATTTCACAAGATTCATTTTTTAAATCCTGATAACGATAGACCACATTTCCACTTACCGCCAGTTCATCATCATTATACCAGGCAGAAGCATCGATTTCAGATGCAAATTCATGAATCACTGCACCTACTGATTTTTCTTTTTCCCCTTTTTCTATTCCATTTACAAAAAGCATATATTCTTTTCCATTTTCTAAAGTCACTAAAATCTGACCTGCTTCTGTATAATCTATATTTATAATACTGCTCGGAAATGTATATTCATAAATAATATCTCCGGTATTCACATCAATCAAATAAATTTCTTTTGTCATAACAGTGAATAAAATATCCGTATAATTCTCAGTATTTTCTTTCTTAAATGTTCCTACCGCTAAATCTTCCATATAAGTAGCTGAGCCATTTACCGTTACTTCTGAAAGTTTTTTTGCTGTATTATAATCAAAAATCCGATACTTTGTATACTCTCCCTGCGTTCCCATATTTGTCTCTGTTATGAGATAATCACCCGTATGCATTACTGTAGGAACCCCTTCTTTTTCCTGGTCTACGGTTTCTTCCAATAACGGCTTTTCATCTTTTAAAATTACTCCATCTTTTACAGAATATGCTTTTATCTTATTTTCAAAATTTCCACCTTCCTTATATTCTGTTTCATTCACATAACAAATTTTATCAGAGATTGATTGTATATCTAAATCAAAAAGGTCATCCCATTCTTTGGTATATTTATATTCCTTTTTATTTTCAATATTGTTCTCATCAAATACAATCAGACTACAGTTACCATTTTGATTCCACATACCCGGAATATCTTTCGCTTCTTCATACTCTTCATAAATTCGGGCAATCTTTCCATCAAACATCCGATAACTGTAAGTATAAGTATCACTGTCATAATGCCACTTTTTTTCTTCTTCACTTACTTCTTCAATTCGTTCATAACTTCCATCCGCCGGATTCACTTTCCAGACCTGGTCTACGCTAGTAAGATAAAAACATGGATTTTCAGCCTCTCCTTCACTTGTAGTTTTTTTATAGCCATAAAGCATCATTTCACTTGTCAGTTCACCATCTGACTGACCATTGCCTTCCGCTGAAACTTTTTCTAATTTTATTACTTTTAATGGTTCTTTTTTAGGAACAAAAAACTTAACACTATAAGTGTCATCGTCATATTTTATCCCCAACTCCTCCACCGTATATTTCTTCACCAGTTTTCCGCTCTCTGTCTCCCACAGATAAACCCCCGTTGCATCCTGTGCCACCACATTTTTTCCACTGTTTACAAATGCAACTTTCGTAATATATGAAGTTGTCTCATATTTTTGTACCGGCAAAAAGTTTTCTCTCTGAAATACTCCCAGTTTTTCTGCGATTGCTTTCTCTGCCGAAAAAACCGACATATTATCTTCGGTATCAGGAATTGCATCCACTGCTGTCTCCATTGCTTCTGTCACTTTTCCATCTTCCCACATATAATCCGACTGAACAGCCATACGATTGTAGTTTTCTTCCTGCAAGAGCCGTTTTTGTTCATTTAATCGGACTGCCATGATTGAACTGTAGATACCAATTCCGCCAACTACAACTGTTACTCCGCCCATGACGGCAAGACTTCTGTGAATTTTTCGTTTCTGTTCCCGCTGATATAAATCATCATAATGACAGTCAAGCAGTGGCGCAGCAATTCGCAAATATTCTGTTTTTAATTTCTTTAATGATTTCCTTTCAGAATCTGCGGTTATATTCGCAGCCAGAGGCTCTACTTCAATTTTCTCCCGTATTTCTTCTCCCTCTGCATTTTTACGAATTTCTTCCGACCAGCAGAGTTCTTCCGGAAATACTTCGCCTGGATTTCCTTCAATTAAAAGTGCCAGTATGTTTTGGGTTGAATTATTATGTAACGATTTAAAATATGAAATTTCTTCCCTGCACCATTTTGACTGTACAAGCATAGAAGAACAAATTACAATTAAATATTCTGAATTTTCTAATGCCTCACGGATATCCTGACTCAAATCAGCACTTGTCGGCAGTTCCGTTTCATCTCGAAATACTCTCCATTTTTCCTTTTTTTCAAGCTGTTTCGGAGGATGAAATGTCTCTAAATGCTTCTGTAATGTAACTGCAACTTTTCGGTCAAATGGCTGATGCCGGTAGCTGATAAAAGCTTTATATCTCCGGTTATTCTGCTCTGTCTTATTTTCTGTTTTCTCACCTGTCTCAATCTCTTTCCCCATCTTCTTTCTCTCTTTCCTTCAACCATTCTAATGCCAGAAGTCTTTTGGTATCTTTGATATTTGCCATATCATAACTGTAAAAATCTTTATCCATTCCACATTCATTTTTTAATGCAAGCTTTAATTCCTTCTGCCCCTCATAAGCACAGATGCAAGGATGCAGTTTTGCCACAAACAATTGCTGTCTTTCATTCCCACATTTAACTGCAAAAACAGCATCCTCTACATTTGCAGGGAGCCAGCCACGGGACAACATCCATCTTACCCAGCGGTCATGTTCCCATACCGCTATCGTCTTATATTCACTTTCTTTTACTCCTCTGCTTCGATTTGCCAGATAATTCAGCTGTTCCACCGAAGCAAATGCCTTCTCGTCCCAGATTTCCCATGCAATCGGCATAATCTGGTTTCCATTAATATCCCGAAACTGGAAAATACGATACGGCATGCTAAGAGCCAGACTATAGGAACTGTCATGATTATATTGTCTTCCATAATAGACCTTATCTTGCTGTTCTGCCTTTTCATTGCCCGCTTTGGTCTCTTCCGGGCTCAGCCCCGCAAACTGATAATGAATACACTTTGAAAGTTTTTCAAAAGTTCCTCCTGCCATCAAATCCCAGCTATAGTATGCTGAAAGATTTCCAAACGGAATAAAAGACCAGGTATTAAACCATCTGTCTCCATATATTTCTTTTTCAATTACCAGTCTTTTTGCAGTCCATGCAATCTGGTTCTTCCGACACAGAATTGCAATCGGATTTGGATTCTCCAGTGCTGTCTCATTTCTCTGTTTAATATTATTACGAACCAGAATTTCACGGATTCTTGTTGCCAGTGAAAGATTTTCTTCATCTGATTCAGTCGCTACCGCAAAATAACCATACGGAGTTTCATTCATTATGTTCTTTAAGATATCCGCTAACTGAAAAGAATGAAAATCAATATTTTCTCCTAAAACCTCCGGCAGTTCAATCTCTTCTACATCAAAATCGCTTTTTACCATTCCCGGGTATTCTGCCTTTATTTTACGAACAAATTCTTCGCCTTTCTCATCTAACACCGTAATCTTACATAAAATCGCATTTTCACGAAATCCCATCATCCAGAATGCTTCACGAACCAGCCATTTCGCAACTCTCGATGTTCCCAAAATAATAAAATGCAGGATTGGTCTGTCTTCTTTTAATTTTTTTGCACTTTCCTTTAAATCTACCGCACGAACCGGATAAAACAAAGGGTGATGAGATAGCAGCTGTTGTGCTGCTGTTTTATCATCATCAATTATAAAAACAGGAATCGTATACTCCGGAAGACCACTTAATGCTGTGTCAATCAGAGCACGGGCGATTTCTGAATCATTTCGGATAAAAATTTCTATATTCAGTTCTTTGGTCTCTGGTTTTTCATCTTTTATTAACTGTAATAATTCAAATAAATCTTCTATATTTTTTTCAAAATCATCATCCAAAAACAAAAAACGTTTTGCCGTTTTTTCATGAATTTTCATTTGCATTACCGTCAGATCAAACTCTGCAAGCCATCTCTCCCAGCTTTCCGGGATCGTCTTTTCGAATATTTTGGCATATTTATTCTTTGTATTTGAATAGCATCGTCCCACTGTGGCAGTTTCTGCCCGCATAACCTGGGGTATAATCCGACTCTCATTATTTACTTTCCACTCTTCCTGCGCCAGATAAAATCCACAGTTATTACTGATTTTCAGATAATAATCTGCAGTTTCATTTGTTGAAGATTGATATTTTCCTGCACGAATATATTTATATAATACAAATGCTGCCTCTCCACGATAACTTTTCTCTACTGCAGGTGTTAAATATAGAATTTTCTCACAGCCTTTGCAGCATCTCATCACATCTTCTCCATCAGATGCCGGATTTTGATAAATGATTCGTATTTTCTCTAACATAGCTTCAGCATCTGCATTATTTTTCCAAAGTTTTGCCGGTTCATAAGAAAACTTAACTGCCTCTTTTAAAAATGCATTACCTGCTTTTTTATCTTTTAGCTGATAGGCTCGCCTTGCAAGCAGATAATTGGCTTTTCCTTTCTCGTATGGATTGTTTAATGCAATCCCCAGACACTCTTTTAGTTCTTCCAGTGAGCCTTCTTCCTTATGAAGCATTTCCTGAGCTATTTTTATCGCATCCGATTCTTCCTCTTCTTCCACAAGCTTCGGCAGAAATAAACTATGAAGTTTTAAATCCTGTTCCGAAAATTTCGTATTTTCCATTCCAAAACTGCATAACGTAGATGCAATAATCGAAAATACTGCAAGAATCTGTGCATATTCCTGTTTATCATAAAGCTGAAATAATCTTTCCTTGATAAACAATTCATCTTTTTCTTCCTCAATTTTATCAATCAGACGATAAACTGCTTTCGCAACTTTATTTTCCTGCGTCTCTGCACATGCAGGTACTAATCGTTTCCAGTTTTCTGCGAATTCCTGAAGCATTGGATTTTCTTCAAAATTATAATCCTCATGCGCCTCATTTTTTAACTGAATCAGATAATCACCCGCATCCAGAAAACGTTTCTTTGCATCAATAGTCGCACGGCAGACTAAAGAAACATATTTTCCCTGAACTTTCCCACCTCTTACAAACATTTTTTGATATAAACCATCCGGAAAAATTTCTTTTATAAATGTTTTCTGGTCTGATTCATTTTTTGTAAATTTGACATAAATATCTTCATATAATTGTTTCCAAGTAATTTCTATCTTCCACACAGCGAATCCCCCTGAGTTGTTTTATGATTTCATTATACCTCATTCGATGCATAATATCTTGCATTTATCTTATAATTCTACTCTTTTTTCTTTCGATATTAAGATATAATAAAAGCAGATTAAAATTCAAAAGGGGGAAATTCACCATGACAAAACACTACATAGAATCCGATATTCGAAATAATTACCGTGCCTTAACCAAATGTTTAATTGAAAAACACTTAAGCATCACCACAATGGAAAGTGCAACTTCCGGTCAGATTGCCTCTTTAATTACTGATACGGAAGGGGCTTCTGCCATTTTAAAAGGGGCTTTTATCACCTACTCAAACGAAGCCAAAATTATGCAGGGTGTTCCGGCTGAAATTATTGACACTTACTCTGTCTATTCAAAAGAAACCGCCGAAGCAATGGCATGTGCCTGTGCAAAAGCTTATCTTGCCGATATTGGAATCGGCGTAACCGGCACAATGGGAAATATTGACCCAGCCAATCCGAATGCTTCTGTTCCGGGTCAGGTCTATTTTGCAATTAAAATTCATAATACCGTTTCATCTTACTATGTTGAATTAGCACCACAACCGACCAGACTCGCCTATAAACTTGCTGTAGCAAAAGAAGTATATGATAAATTAATCGAAATACTGGAAAGTTAAAGTCAAACAGGCAGTGTCCATACCTTTAGACACTGCCTGATTTTCTGCCTCTTCCAAAATTTTTTCTATTTACTCAACCGATATAATTTCGCCCCATGGGATTCCACTTCTACAACCAGTTTTCCTTCTATTTCACCTAAATCTTTTTTCTCCCACAAATCTCGCATTTTATAACTTCCACTTAAATCTAATGCCCGAAAATCAACCGCAAAGTTTTCACTCCAGTTGGTTGTATTAAAAACTGCAAGGTAGACATTTCCGTCTTCATCGTCTGCCTGCCAGACAATCATATCCCCCTGACGGATCGCCTGATGTGCATTACGGCTTTTCTTCAACAGTGCCAGAACTTCTTCGTTAGTTAAAAGTGATTTTGTCCACTCATCCATATCGGTCAATTCACAACCAATCATAAGCGGAGAACGGAAAATATTCCATAAGGTAAGCATGGTTCTCTGCTCTGCTTTTGAAAGTCTTGTCCATCTGTCGCTTAAACCATGTTCGCATCCCCGAATTGAGATATGTCCAATCGGAAGCATATCACAGTCTGGGAAACAGCCTTCCGATACATAAGGAGCCCAGTTATTACAGCGGTCAAACATTTCCATAATGTTTTCCCAGCAGTCCCAGAAATCATTTGTGATTCTCCACAGATTTGCATATTTTCTTAAATGTTCTGCCTGCTCTACCATTGCCGGTCCAGGAGAAAGACTTAATACGATCGGACGTCCACATTTCTCAATCGCCCGATGAATCATTTCAATTTCATTTCCGCCATACTCCAATGTGCTTTCATCTCCAGGTCTGCCATATTTTACGCATATATCATCCACTTTAATATAATCTACACCCCATGAAGCGTACAATTCTAAAATAGAATCATAATATTCCTGTGCTCCGGGCTGGGTCGAATCTAATCCATACATATCGGAATTCCAACAGCAGATAGAAGCCGGATGTGTCACCTGACGTGCTGTATAAGAAGTTCCCTTAATTGTCACATTTGCAGAAACTGCCTGACGCGGAATCCCCCTCATGATATGAATTCCAAACTTCAAACCTTTTTCATGCACATAATCCGCAATCTCTTTAAATCCTTTTCCCCCTTTTGCGGATGGGAAACGATTTTCCGCCGGAATCAGTCTGCCATATTCATCCATACATAAATCAGCAAACTTATGATAATGACTGGAATCCGCAGTCGGCTCATACCACTGGATATCACATACAACATATTCCCAGCCATACTGTTTTAAATGCTCTGCCATATAATCTGCATTCTGTTTCAATTCTTTTTCTGTTACCGATGCCCCATAGCAGTCCCAGCTGTTCCAGCCCATCGGCGGATTTTTCGCAAAATCGTTTTTGTTCATATCCATTCGTTCCTCCCATACAAATTTTTGCTATTTTTATTATACCTTTTCCACATTTTGTCCACAATAAAAAAGACTTTTCCCCATACAAGTTTTTTTGTTGTGGATAATGTGTTTATAGAACACAATTTCTTTTCAGACCCAAAATTAAAAACGGGACACCTGACCTAAGCCAAGTATCCCATCTTTTTCATCCTTTAGAATATTACATATCCAAATGCACTGCACCGGTCTGGCGAATCTGCATGACATAAATATTTTCCTCACCCATATAAGGAGTCATCATCTCCACATATTTCGGTGTTAAATCTTTTGGAAGCACTGCTGCAATAACTCCGGCAAATCCACCGCCATGCACTCGGCAGTATCCTCTGCCTTCTTCTTCGATAAATAATTCGGTCAGCGCAAGTGCAACCGGAACTGCCTGTTCTGTCTCATCTTTTGTTGCAAAGCAGTTCTGTAACCATTTCCAGGAGGAATTTCCTGATTTTGTAATGCAGTTTAAGAATGTCTTATAATCCTCTTCTTTAATTGCTTTTACTGCAGTATCTACTCTTTTTTGTTCTGCAAAGAAATGCAAGGCACGCATTACCGCACGGTCACCGGCTTCTTCTCTTACTTTATTAAGATTTTCCATAAATTCTTTTTCGTCCACATCCGCAAGCACTTCTTTTCCAAATACCTTTGCGGCACGTTTCATTTCAACCGGCACTGCGGAATATTCTTCACTTAAGTCTGCATGACCTTTTCCTGTATTTACAATAATTAAGTCATATCCTAACTTATCATAACCGAATTCCACTTTTTCTACTTTTGGCATTTCTTCTTTGAAATCAATTGCAATGACTCCGCCTACTGCACATGCCATCTGGTCTAATAATCCGGACTGTTTTAACCAATATTCATGTTCTGCATACTGTCCGATTTTCGCATATTCAACATAATCAATTTTTCCTTCATTGCTGAAGTAGTTCATGATTGCGCAAATCAGCATTTCAAAAGACGCAGATGAACTGACACCGGCTGCACCGATTACCTCTGTTGTGATATAAGCATCAAATCCTTCTACTTTGTATCCTTTTTTTATGGCACATTCAAACATACCGATTAATAAAGATAAGGTTCCTTTGCATTTACATTCAGAATCCAGATTTTCCAAATCAATGGTAATTGCTTTGTATCCCTCACTGATTACATGAACCAGAGAAGTTCCGTTTTTTCTTGCAGCTGCAATGGTATCCATTGCAATGCTTGCAGTTAATACTTTTCCATGGTTATGGTCGGTGTGATTTCCAAGAATCTCGGTTCTTCCCGGTGCACTGAAGAAATCCACTTCTCCCTCGCCAAAACATTCTTTAAATTTTGTTGCCAGATGTTCATATCTTGCCTGTTCCTTCGCTAAGTTTTCTTCTCCATAAACACTGCTCAGTACGCTTACTTCTTTTTCTGATTCAAACATTCCCATTTTTTTACCTTCCTTTATTGTATTTTTCTTTTCTTTACGTTCACACTTGTAAGTTTTGTTACTTGTATTATAATGGAGTTATAGACACTAATACAAGGAATATCATGGGGATTATATGGAGGATATTGAGATTTTATGCAAATACAGACCAATCGAAACCAGAGGGAATTAAAAAGCCACGGAGATGTCTCTTTCCCGATTCTGGTCAGCCATGAGAGCATCACATCTTATGAATTAAATACCTTTTCCTGGCACTGGCATCCTGAAATCGAATTAACATTAATTGAAGAGGGCGAAATGATGTATCAGATTAACGGACATGAAATGCATGTCCAAAAAGGAGACCTACTGTTTTCCAACTGCAATGCTCTGCACAGCGGTCACTCCATTGACGGAAGAGCCTGCTACTACTGGAGTATTACTTTTGATTCAAAATTAATTTATGGATTTGAAAACAGTCTGATTCAGACCAAATATGTCGATGCCGTTGTAAGTGCAAAAGAATTTTCCTCTCTTTTATTTGATGGCAGTGAATCCTGGCATCACGATTTAAAAGAACTGGTCTGTGAATTGATCTCCCTTTCCTCCGATAAATCCGATTTTTATGAAATCAAAATTCAAATGCAGCTTACAAAAATCTGGCTGATGCTCCTCGAACACAGAACCTCATTTTCTTTAAATGAAAATGCTCTGAATCCGAAAACATCAGCCAGATTAAAAGCCATCTTAAGTTTTATTCACGAAAATTTTGAAAAGAAAATCTCTCTCGATGATATTGCCAACTCGGTTCATTTATGTAAAAGCGAATGTTGCCGTTTTTTTAAAAAACACATGCAGGAATCACTTTTTGATTATCTTCTGCGTTACCGAATTGAACAAAGCATTCCTTATCTTAGGAACCCTGAATATTCTATCACCGAAGCAGCTCTTTGCTGTGGCTTTAGTGACGCCGGATACTATTCCCGCATGTTCAAACGCTATACCGGAATGTCCCCAAGAGATTACCGGATTGGTCTGTTTCCGGATTACGACAGGTAACCCCTCATATGTCATTATTTTCTTTCCTACACTTTGTAGGAAAACTTTGAATTTTTCCCCACTTTCTGCGGCTTGTTATTTCTCTCTACCCTGCTAAAATAATAAATATAAAAAGCAGGAAACGAAAGGGAAATCCTTAATTATATTGTTTCAGGAGGTGTTTCATTTGATTATTATTGGGGAAAAAATCAATGGTTCCATTCCATCTGTAGCAAAGGCAATCGCAGAACGTGATTCCGAATTTATCAAAGAACGCGCAAGAAAACAGGCTGCTGCAAATGCCACATATATTGATTGTTGTGCATCTGTTCCGGAAGCCGAAGAAGTAGAAACTTTAAAATGGATGATTGACTGCATCCAGGAAGTAACCGATTTACCGATTTCCGTTGACAGTCCAAGCGCTGACGTTTTAACGCAGGCATATAAATTCTGCAAACGTCCCGGAATCTTTAATTCTGTGTCCGGAGAAGGCGATAAAATCGACAAAATCTTTCCTCTTATGGCACAGGAAGAAAACAAAGACTGGCAGGTTATCGCACTGTTAAGTGATGATACCGGTATCCCAAAATGTGCAGCCGACCGTCTTCGTGTCTTTGACAAGATTATGACAAAGGCTAAAGAGTATCACATCAGTCCAAACCGAATTCATATCGACCCGTTAGTTGAAATGCTTTGTACTTCGGAAGACGGAATTGCAATGAATATCGAAGTCATACAAACTGTCCGAAAACAGTATCCATCGATTCATATTACAGCAGCTGTCAGCAACATTTCTTTTAATCTTCCGGTTCGTAAACTGATTAACTACGGATTTTTAATTCTTGCAATGAATGCAGGTCTCGACAGTGCAATTATGGACCCGACAAACCGCGATATGTTAGGTCTTACCTATGCAACAGAAGCATTACTTGGTGAAGATGAATTTTGTATGGAATACATCGGAGCGTACAGAGAAGGCTTAATTGGTCCATTACCAAAGGCTTAACTTTAAACATTTGAAAATATATTGGAAAATTAATTCAATCGAAATAATAGGGAGGTATCACTATGAGTAAACTTCAAGATGTTGAAAATGCAGTTGTTTCCGGAAAATCTAAATTAGTTGCAGGTCTTGTTCAGGAAGCCTTAGACGAAGGATGTTCCGCTCCTGATATTTTAAATGGAATGATTAATGCAATGGGTATCGTCGGTGAACGTTTCAAAAAAAATGAAATCTTTGTACCTGAAATGCTTGTCGCAGCCCGTGCAATGAAAAAAGGCGTCGATGTATTAAAACCTCATCTTGCTTCCGGAAGCGCTGGTGTTTGTGGAAAAGCAATTATTGGAACTGTTGCCGGTGACCTTCATGATATCGGAAAAAATCTGGTTGCCATGATGATTGAAAGTGCCGGATTTGAAGTCATTGACCTCGGAGTTGACGTTCCGGTTGAAAAATTCATCGAAACCGTTAAAGCAAATCCAGATGTTAAAATTGTCGGATGTTCTGCACTTCTTACCACAACCATGCCTGCATTAAAATCTACAGTAGAAGCCTTAAATGCAGAAGACTTCCGCTCTCACATTAAAGTTATGGTTGGAGGTGCTCCTATCACTCAGGAATTTGCAAATGAAATCGGCGCAGATGCTTACACACCGGATGCTGCAAGTGCTGCACAGAAGGCAAAAGAACTGGTAGCTTAATTTCTATTTGATGTTTGTCATTTTTAATCCTTACACTTTACCAAAAGAGGCTATGTACTTTCATGGCCTCTTTTTCTACTTTTACTGCCTAGATAGATTTACTGTTTTTTTAATTTCTGCTATAATTGATACAAAATGCACGACAATTTCAACCTTATTTATTATTTTGACATTTATTGGGGGAATTTTATTGAAACTTTTTAACATTCACTTTATCAATGAAAATCAAGTAATCCAGGTACCAGAAAATACAACCCTGTTAGAAGCTGAAATCAAAGCAGGACTTATACCGGATGCCCCCTGCGGAGGTCAGGGCACTTGCGGAAAATGTCTGGTTCAGATAAGAGTTCAGGAAAAATCCGAACTTGTAAAAGCCTGCCAGACAAAAGTTCATTCAGACATAGAAATAGAAACTCTGAAACATACTTCAAAGCATGCCATTCTCCATGAAGGTTTTTCCCGTCCGGTTCTTTTAAAACCTGCCCTCTCCTGTCATGCAATCAAATTGGAAAAAGCAAAACCCGGAGAAAATGCTTCTGACTGGCAGCGCCTTACTACTGCACTCACAAAGGTTTCCGGAACTGACATGAGACACCTTGAACCTGACTTGACCTTTGTTTCACAAATTTATACGTTGCAAAAAGAGAAGATTTATGCCGTAACCCTGAAGAACCATCTGCTTGATTTAAAAAATGCTCCTGTCATTCCTTATGGTGCAGCTTTTGATATTGGAACTACAACCGTGGTCGGCTATCTTATTAATCTGACCACGGGAAAAGTTTGCGCTGTTGCAAGCACCATGAATCCGCAGGTTCAATTCGGTGCGGATGTTATCATGCGTGCAAACTATGCATTAGAACACGGAACCAAAGAATTAAGCAGTTGTATCCAGACTGCCATTAACAAACTGATTGGACAGCTTACAAAAGAAGCAGAGATTGAACGAAATCTTATTTATCAGGTCATCATTGCCGGAAATACCTGTATGCACCATCTGTTTCTTGGAATTTCTCCGGCATCTCTGGTTCATGCACCATACAATCCGGCAGTCAGTCAGATGCTTGATTTAAAAGCCTCTGATTTTTCTCTTTCTATTCATCCAAACGGACGCCTTATCATGTTACCGGATATTGCAGGATTTGTGGGAGCTGACACCATCGGCTGTCTGCTCTGTGTCCGCCCGGATTTAAAAGAAGAAATCACACTCACCATCGATATCGGAACCAACGGTGAAATGGTTCTTGGAAATAGAGAACATCTCGTCACCTGTTCTACTGCTGCCGGACCTGCTTTTGAAGGTGCTAAAATTGAGTGCGGCATGCGTGGCGCTGCTGGTGCCGTTGACCATGTACACTTTGAAAACGGTGATTGGAAATACACGACAATTGAAAATGAAAAACCCGTCGGTCTCTGTGGTTCCGGATTGATTGATTTGACTGCCGAACTGTTAAAGAATCATCTAATTGATTCTTCCGGAAAATTCATCCAGTCCAAATCTTCTTTTACTTTAATTGAACCAGATGAAAGCCGGAATTTTAACGGTGTCTATCTGACCCAGAAAGATATCCGCGAAGTACAGCTTGCAAAGGCTGCCATTGCAGCCGGAATTGAAAGTCTGGAACAGGAACTTGGAATCACCGAAGATCAGATTTCCAAAGTATACATAGCCGGAGCCTTTGGAAATTATATGAATCCACAAAGTGCCTGTGAAATCGGAATGATTCCATTTCACTTAAAAGATAAAATCGTTCCAGTTGGAAATGCTGCAGGAGAAGGTGCAAAAATCGCATTGATTAACGAAGAGGAACTTTTATACGCAGACAAACTTGCTAAAAAGATTTCATTCGTTGAACTTGCCGCATCGGAAGATTTTCAGGACTGCTTTGTCGATAATCTGGAATTTCCTGATTTTTCTTAACACATATATGCTCTCGGAATCTTTATCTTTGCCGATAAGACTCCGAGAGTACATAAATCGAATAGAGGTGTATCTCTCATGATTAATTACAAAGAATTAGAAGATATCGGTCACAAAACGGGATTTACCCACATTGTACCCCTTGACTGTAAGACCATTGAACTTTTACCTGAAGTCCGTCAGATGTGTCAGGCTGATACCTGTCACATGTATGAGAAAAACTGGAGCTGTCCGCCCGGATGCGGAAGTTTAGAGGAATGTCGTCAAATTATCGGGCGCTACACCCACGGAATTATTGTTCAGACAGTCGGGGACTTAGAAGACGAGCTTGATGGTGAAGGCATGATGGAAACTGAACATCAGCATAAATCTCATTTTTATGAAATGGAAAAAATATTAAGGCAGGTCTGGCCGGATATGCTCGCTGTCGGAGCCGGATGCTGTACGAAATGCAAGACCTGCACCTATCCGGATGCTCCCTGCCGTTTTCCTGGAAAATCATTTTCTTCCATGGAAGCCTACGGCATGCTTGTCACTCAGATTTGCGAGAGAAATCATTTAAAATACTATTACGGGTCCTGCACCATCGCTTACACCAGCTGTTATCTGCTAGAGTGAACTTAATACACAAACACAGGAGGAATTTTTATGACTACACTTGAACTGCTAAAAGAGGCCATCGAAGTCGGACATCCCCGTGATGCACAGGCTCTTGTCTACCAATGTCTCGAAGAGGGCCTCTCCTCCTCGGAAATCATTGACCAGGCAATGATTCCGGCAATGAAATCAGCCGGAGAATACTACAAAAATAATGATGCTGATATCCCGCGGATTTTATCTGCTGCCAGAAGTGTGAGAAAAGCCTATGATATTTTGCAGGAAAAATTCGGTTCTCTGGAGGATGAATCGCTTGGAACCATTATTCTTGGAACTGTAGAAGGAGATTTACACGATGTTGGCAAAAATCTGGTTGCTTTGATGTTTCGAAGTGCCGGATTCAAAGTAATAGACCTTGGCGTCGATATTTCCGAAAAACAATTTTTAAAAGCCGTAAAAGAAAATCCGGATGCCTCTATCGTCTGCATTTCTTCTCTGCTTACCACTGCACTGCCTGAAATGCAACAGGTCGTAAAATCATTAAGAAAACATGACCCAAAACATAAACTAAAAATTATGGTTGGCGGCGGCGCTGTAACCGAAGAACTTGCAAAACAATTTGGAGCTGACGCATATAGCGACAGTGCCATAGAAGCTGCCGAAAAAGCAAAAACTTTTATTATTTAACAAGCAACGGAGCTTAAATTTTATGAAATTATCTACTGAACTTCTTTTTGAAAAATTACAGACCGAATTTACAATAACCGCTTACGGAAATTTATCAAGTGCGGATGGATTTTTGCGCCCTTTTTTATATGATTCCAAACCGCTTATCGATTCCCGACCGATTTATGAACCCCTCGATAAATCCAAAGGAATCACTCCGGGACACGTCTGCCTTGCCCACGGAAAACGCTTAGAAGAATTTATTCCTCATATTTTTGAAGAACATTTTTTAGTTTTAACCGGTACCAGGGGCGACGTTCAAAAACTTTCTTCTGCTGTCTTTCCTTATGTCGTTCTTTCTGAAAATACATCTTTAAGCAGTGTTTTAAATTTTCTGCAGGACATCTTTGATTTTTATGATGACTGGAGTAACGAATTAAATACTTTTTTATTAAAAAATGATGATATTACTCTGCTTCTTCACAATGCTCTCAAAATTTTTCAAAATCCACTTTCTGTAATCAGCGTGGATTTTTCCCTGATTGCCGAGACCGGAGAAGAAAAAATCCCGGAAAAATCCAGAATTTTTTCAGATAAAGAACCAAATATTGATTACATCAATGCGCTTACACAGGACGAGACCTATCAGTCTTTCTGTAACAGTCCGACTCCGTTTTTCTTTCCAGGATATATCACAGGAATTTCTACTCTCACCATGAACATTTTTCAAAATGGAGTTCCTACCCACCGGCTTATCCTCTATGAAGCACAAAAACCCATTACCAGGGGCGAATATTGTCTGCTCTCCCATCTTGCTGGTTATGTTGAATATCTGCTCTATCATCAGCATATTCCGATTTCCGGACAGGCAAATGATTTGCATCGTATTCTTCAGACAACACTTTCTGATAGAAGTGCAGACTATCTCGATATCAGTCATCAGCTTTCTTCTCTTGGCTGGAACACCCGGCATGAATATCTCTGCCTTGTCTATCAGACCACCTATCTTGACCAGAAAAATATGACTACACGCGCCATCTGTAATTACATGGAAAATCATTTTCCGGACTGCTCTTCTTTTTTATTTAAAGATGAAATTGTCACATTTTTTAATCTTTCACTTTTACATGCAGGCAGTGATGAAATTGCTTCAAAACTGACTTATTTTATCCGAGACAGTTTCTTAAAAGCCGGATACAGCCGTGCCATGACCGGACACATGAATCTAAGACGTCAGTATGTGCAGGCGAAAACAGCACTTGATGTCGGCAGTCGAAAAAAACCTTATGTATGGATTCATCATTTTAACAATATCGCTCTCCCTTATATTTTAGAGCAATGTACCCGCCGACTTCCCGCTTCTATGATTTGCTATGAAAATCTGTTAAAACTCCAGGCACTTGACCAGGAACAAAACTCGGAATATGTGCTGACTTTAAAAACCTATCTCGAACAAAATTTAAATGCCACGCAGACTGCAAATGAACTTTTTATCCACAGAAGTACGTTTCTCTACCGGCTTGAGAAAATAAAATCTATTTTAGATTCTAATTTAGACGACCCCGACGAGATTTTTTACCTGAATCTCTCTCTTCGTCTGCTCGAACAGGAAGCAGAAAAAAATTAATGATCCAGATACTTTTTTTCTTCTCTTCGATAAATCGAGAGTTCCACATACAGCCTGGATGCAAAATCATCCAGGTCTAATTTTGTCAGCTCCTTGATTCGTTCTAACCGATTCAAAAATGTGCTCCTGTGAATAAACAGTTCTTTTGCCGTATGAGCCGCATTATAACGACATTTCACATAACATTCCAATGTCTTATAATACTGTGTCCCCATCTGTCTGTCATGCTCCATCAGCTTTTGCAGTGCCAGGGAATCTACTTCTTCCGAAAGAAATTCCTCCGCTCCATGCATCATCAGATACATCAATGCATACTCATCAAACCGATAATTCCACTGTTCCGGATTTCTCTTCATCCCCAGTTCAAATCCTATCTCCGTCTGTCTGACCGCAGACATAAAGCGTTCTGTCTTGGTAAATTCACGGCTCGATGCGGCAGTCAGCAGATTCTCTCTCAAAAAATAAGCAAGGTCTGACTGAAAATCCACCATTGGACTTCTTGAAGTATTTAACAAAACATACAGACCTCTATCTGCAATCACACAGCATGTATCTTTCCATCTGCGTTCCATTTCCGGACAAAGATAACGTTCAAATAATTCCCTGTCTCGTCTGCATTTAGAACGAAGCTCAATCAAACAGAAATGTTCCCCTTTTTTCCATCCAACATTTTCAAATGCAACGTCCCACTTCTTCTCCGGACAGCTTTTTCCATCCAGACATTGTTTCATCACCCGATGTAATTCATCCATTGACACATCCGATTGATTAAAAGAACCATAACGTGCATACATTTTTTCTACATAATCTGCAAGCAGTTCCAATAAATCCTTATGATAATCGTTTTTCAGTGGAAAACTCGAGGAAAGTGCCGTAAGTTTTCCTACATAAGTCCCTTCAAAAAAAATATTTTTACATAAATAAGTTCCCTGTTCTAAACTATAACTATATACACCTTTTAATTTAATGGTGTTTTCGTAAGAAAAATCGCAGATAAATTCACTGACAAATTTTAAATCCAACGCATTTTGAGAATTTTTGAATGGTACAAAATATCCATCTCTATCCACGGCTGCAACATAAGCAAACTTCTCATCTGTCAGTGCCACCGGTGTTTCAAAAATCTTTTCGCAGCAACTCATCAAGTGTGTAAAATCAAGATTTTCCATAAACACATCTATAACCGATTTTTCAAACTTTTCAAAATAAAAAAAGATTTCCTGAAGCCGGTTGAAAACTTCCTCTCTTTCCACTTCTTTATCCAGTATGATTAAATCTCTATCTGTCCTGCAGAATATAGTGTCTACCTCTCCAAAACAGATAAAAACACAATCTTTTAAAGCGGGAGAGTCCAACGTGATTTTCTCAAGTTTTTCATTTTCCACTAACACGATATGCCCTGAAAGATTCTCCCCTTTCCTGTAATAAAGTGGCTTTTCTACAAGAATTTTCTTTGGATTACAGGAAATTCTGCGAATCAAAGTTACCATCGTATAGATCACGTCATCCGTATTCTTCGCCTTGTTGATAGATCGCAACATATAGTTGCCCGCCAGCAAGGTCTTCGGGGCTGCTGGAGCGGAGAGGCGTGCGTTATAGAATCCGTATCCTTTCGTGGTCTCGTTGAATCCTTTTAATAATTGCGGTTTTCCGAGGTCGATAAAGCGAGCCTCTTTATCCAGTTGTTCCAAGCGGTAGGACAGTTTCTCCTTCCTTCCGTTCACGGTCAGGTTGATCGGTGAGGTAGCTGCGGTCGGATCGAATTTCCAGATGTCGTAACGATCATAGATCAAGAGACTTTGATCGTTCGCGGTCCAGCCGGCGGCTCCATGCGCATAAGGATGATTAGGAACGTCGTTCTCCTCGTCCCAAGCCGGGAAGCTTTCCGGGGTGGTTAGGCGATATCGCTTACCTTCCGCCAAGGCGATCGTGTACCAGCAACTATCCGTCTCGCCATACCAATACGCATATTTACCTTGTGGGGAGAGGCGGAAACGGCCATAATCCGCTTTGGCGATTTGCTTACGTTCTCCGTTATCCAGCGATACGGTATAATAGTCGCTGCGTGTGCGGGCCTCCCACATGGAAGACAAAGAATAGGGACGGGAAGTGGAAAGGAGCGCCAAGGCTGCGTCACCCTCGTTACCCAATTGGATATTCGGTAATTCCTCATTCGCCAATTGGAAGATAGAGCCGTTGCCCAGATTATAAACCGCTTGATAGCTTTTCTTTAAGTCTTTTTCCTTGTTATAATTCTGTACGGTATATTGTACGGGCTCATCCCAACTCCAAACCTGTACGTTCGGACGATTCTCGGCTAGTTGGGTCGTGTCTTTTTGCCTTGGCTCCGGTGAGGTACCGAAGAACAGACGGGAAGCAGATTTCGAGAATTGAAGCATCCCGTTCTCATTGATTACCCATTCAGCGGGGAAAGCCTTGTTTCCACGGGTGGCGATTTCTTTTGCGGGAGCGTTATGCTCGGATAACCATAAGCTTAACGCTTTGTAAGAAGAATCTTTGTCGGCGCAATATAAGAAAGCTAGCCGTTCCCCTTTCTCGTCGAACGTGGTTTGTTTGAATACGCCTTTTCCCTCTTTGATGAGCGCCGGACTTCCTTTCTCCGGGTTCAAGGTGAATATACCTGCTTCTCCTTCCGCTGCGCTCGTGTAATATAGCATATCGCTTTTCTTGGCGAATTGGAAATCCGTTACGGTCGGGAACTGGAAGGTCTTGCTTCCATCCAGCGAACGGACGTACAACGTGGAGTCCTTCCGGCCTCTTTGATAAGCGATCCAATCCGCCTCGTCCGCTAATTTGAAGGTTTTGAGGGAGTCTATCGTCTCCTTTTTACCGGCGACGGAATAGATTACCAAGGTGTTCATCGGCATCTTGTCCTCTTTCGTCTTCAATATTTTCAGGGAATCTACCGTGGACTTTCCGGGTGTTTGCGTGACAACCAGATAACCCGAGGAAGCGGAGAACGCGAACTTATCGGCCGGAGAAAAAGTGGCGGTCTCTTGCCCTTGGGCCGCATACAAATAAACGGTAGCGTCACCTTCCCAAGGTTCCATCTTGCAAGCTACCCATTTTCCGTTGTCCGAGATCTCCCGGTCCGTGATTCGTTGCCAAGTGACTAGGTCATCGATTGTCAAGCTTTTAGAGGCGTTTTGTGCGAGGGCCGGGGAAAGACTTCCCAGACATGCTACAAAAGCCAAGTACTTTAAGTGTCTCATCGTGGTTGTATATTGATTTTGAAGCAAAGATAATGGCTTTATCAGAATCTTTATTGCTTTTGACCGGAATTTGCTTCTGGAAAAACACGTACGTGTTTCCGAGAAAACATGTACGTGTTTTTTGTAAAAGTCGTACGTGTTTTCTGGACAAGGTAATGGCGTTTTTAATGTGTTGATTATCAGTGTTCTTTTTGAGCGTTCTAATGATCGCAGTTATAAGCGGCTTACAATGGGCATTATAAAGGTGTTACATTGCCTATTGTAAAGACCTTATAATGGGCATTGTGGTGATAGGAAATTCCTTTGGTCAACGGTAGGAAAAAAGGTTTGTAAGTGGTTAGTTATTCACTTCCCAAGCCGTTAGTTATTCACTTGGGAGACTCAAAACAGGGCAGTTTATATTGAATATGTTATTTATTGTAGGAAGATTTTTAGTAAGCCTTTATTCAATGTACGCACGTACATTATATTATATACATGAAAATGAACGGTGAAAACGATCGTTTAGACTAGTCGTTTTCGTAAAGCCGAGATTGGCTAAAAGGGTTGATGGATATATAATTAACACTATTATTAATATTAAATTTTCGATTTATGAACAAAAGGATTTTTACATTGATGGCGGCTGCTATGCTTTTAGGAGCGCCGATGTCAAATTTGACCTTTGCTGCTAATCCGGATGCTGTTGAGTACTCAACGATCGCATCAAGCAAGAAGTTGGCAAATGGCGTGAAGTTCTATTTAAAGGAGACAGGTGGTTTTGCGGATGTAGAAGAGACGGAAATCGATGGTACGAAGTATCAGACAAAAACTGCTAATAATGTAGCTGATGTTAATGATGCCGCTTTATTCGAGATCCGTAATTTTTCAAAAACAGCAGCCGGTATTACTTTTGAGTTGTGGGTGAACGGTAAGAAATTTGCTTATGATCAATCGGGAAAGGCTAAGACTTTGTTTACTGCGGATCAAGAAACGATTGCTTTCTCAAACATTACTGTAGCTAGTGTTGGATCTATAGGAACAGCCGTATTCTCTAGTTATAAGGCTTATACAAAATCTGAGACTTATAATGCGGACGATTTGAACGCAAACCTTTCCGGCAAGGGATTCTCATTCCAGTTCCCGAACGCTGTTTCTGCACCGGAGAAGAACCCGTTCGCTAACCAGATGGTAGCTGTTGACGCTTCTGATGTCAATGCTGTCTTTAGGCGGAATAGAAACTCCTTAC
>OGKX01000351.1_pt1 | contig 29278 bp, 22 predicted proteins | sample 1572541 | NCBI WGS metagenome assembly OGKX01 (sample SAMEA2581982, study PRJEB24529) | metagenome | biome: Human gut stool | place: China | collected 2011
AAGGGATAAACGCTGAAGGCATCTAAGCGTGAAGCCCCCCTCAAGATGAGATATCCCATTCGAAAGAAGTAAACCCCCTTGAAGACGACGAGGTAGATAGGGCAGAGGTGGAAGTGCAGTAATGCATGGAGCTGACTGTTACTAATCGGGTGAGGGCTTGACCAAGAATCGCAGGAAGAATGAATCTCAAGGAAATGTCAACATGTATGTAGTTTTGAAGATACAGTGAAAACCAGCTAGGTGATAGCTGGTTTTTTTGTGTGCAAAAATCTATAGAAAGGAATGTCTGAAACTTCTGACCATTTACATAGAAAATTATAGAAAGTGGGATTAAAAATATATTGTCTTGCAGGAAAATGGGTTTTAAAATTATAAGCAAAATTTATAGAATCTATTAATCCTCTAAAATAATACATCTTAATCCAGCCCATCAGAGTGTGAAATCATGCTGAACTGTCTTAAATGCATTATTTACGAGGACTGCTATAATAGAAGCATATATGGGAGGGTTTTTCATGAAGATTTATGTAAATGTAAATGCTGGTCATGATGGTAATGGTACAGAACAGATGCCGTTTCGTCATATTAATGATGCAGCAAAAATTGCACAGCCGGGGGATGAAGTTTGGGTAGCTCCTGGAGTTTATCGGGAATATGTAGATCCTGTTCATGCGGGTAGAGAGGATGCCAGAATTACTTACAGGAGTGTAGAGCCTCTTGGGGCAGTTATTACCGGAGCAGAACGAATTCAGTCATGGGTTCCTTATAAGGAAAACGTATGGGTATGCCGTGTTGCGAACAGTCTTTTTGGCAACTATAATCCATATACAACTATGGTATATGGAGACTGGTATTTTGCTAAAGCTGACAAACATACAGGATGTGTATATCTTAATAACCGAGCACTTTATGAGGCTGGAAGTGTAGAGGAATGTATTAAAGCCGAGGTTTATGAGTGTAGTTGGGTTCCGGAGGAATCTACTTATAAATGGTACACAGAACAGGATCAGGAAAAAGATGAGACAGTAATTTATGCGAATTTTCATGGAGCAGATCCAAATGAGGAAAATGTAGAAATTAATGTACGCCGTGAATGCTTTATGCCATCAAAAACAGGTGTTGGATATATCACAGTCAGTGGTTTCGTAGTTACAAAAGCAGCAACTACCTGGGCGCCGCCTGCAGCTTATCAGGATGGCATGATCGGGCCTCACTGGAGTAAAGGATGGATCATTGAGGACTGCGAAATTTCTAACAGCAAATGTGCAGGAATTTCTCTTGGAAAATATTATGATCCGGAAAATGATCATTATTTTACTAATAAATATGTTAAGAGTCCAACTCAAATGGAAAGAGACGCGGTATGCCGTGGACAGTATCATGGCTGGCTTAAGGAAAAAGTAGGAAGTCATATTATCCGCCGAAACAATATCCACCACTGTGAGCAGGGTGGTATTATCGGGCGTATGGGTGGTGTATTCAGTATTATTGAGGATAATCATATTCACCATATCAACAATATGATGGAATTGGGCGGAGCAGAAATTGCCGGAATTAAAATGCATGCTGCAATTGATGTTATTATGAGAAGAAATCATATTCATCATTGTACTATGGGAATCTGGTGTGATTGGGAAGCTCAGGGTACACGACTTTCTCAGAACCTGCTCCATGACAATCAGCGTCCGGCATTTGCTAAACAGTTGAAAGGTGGTATGATGTGCCAGGATATTTTTGTTGAAGTAGGTCATGGTCCTACTCTTATTGATAACAATATCCTTTTATCAGATGCCAGCCTGCGTTTTGCTACTCAGGGTGTTGCTATGGTACATAATCTGATCTGCGGTGCTTTAACTTGTGTAGGCGAAGGAACCAGTTGGCGTTATACACCATATCATATGCCTCATCGTACAGAGGTTATGGGATTTATGACTATACTTCATGGAGATGATCGTTTCTATAATAATATTTTCGTCCAGAAATGGCCTTCAGAAGATTTTATTACAATGCATGATTCTGATGATGGATTTGATTCTGAAAACAGAAAAGTCGGAACCTGGATGTTTGATGAGTATCCAACATATGATGAATGGATTTCACAGTTTGATTTTACAAAACCTGCAGACATGAAGAAACTGGAATCAGTTCATTTTGATCATTTACCGGTATGGAGTGAAGGAAATGTTTATCTTAATGGTGCAAAGGCATGGAAACATGAGAAAAATGGGTTCGTTTCTTCTGAGAATGTGAAGGTAGAATTAACAGAGAAAGACGGAAAATATTTCCTGGATACAAATATATATGAGATTCTTAAAGATTTCTCCGGACGTATGATCAATACAGAAGTTTTGGGAAAAGCTTTTGAGCCGGAAGAATTCTTCGAAAATCCGGATGGAACACCGATAATATTTGATACCGATTACTTTGGAGGACACAGAGGTGCCAAGGTAATTCCCGGACCTTTTGCAGAGAAGGAAGACGTTGGGAAAAACGTTAATATATGTACTGCATTTTAAACGAATTAAGTAAGTTATCGGATACAATTGTGAATCTACGCCTGAGTGAGCAGTAATATAATTGTTACTGTTCACACACCACTATTCCGCGAGGTGTTTTGGCATGAATATGCCAAAATCCCGAGACATACAAGCCAAAATTCCATTGCCGCAGGCAATCTGGAATGAATTTTGGCTACGTTACTGTGAACGGAGTGAACAGTAACATATAATTCCAATAACCTTTATTTTCTCTGTCTTATCTTTCTGGCAGATATGGAAAATGTATGCTAAAATAGAAATAGCAAATTTGTATGTAAAATAATAAGGAAAGGTAAGAGGGGGAAATGGAGAAAGAGGAAAAGCGTGCAGATCAGGAGAATGACACGGAAGAACAAAGTACGGAAGCGAAAAGCTTACTGAAAAAAAAGCTTCAATATTATAGTAGTGAGATTCAGCGTGATGTGGGAAATCTTGTAAAATGGCTGATGATCGCGGTACTTGTAGGATGTATTACAGGAGCGGCGAGTACACTGTTTTCTTTTGTGCTGAAGAGTGTGACAAATTGCAGGAAAGAAAATGAATGGATGTTCTATCTGCTTCCGGTGATGGGATTAATTATTGTATACCTGTATGAGAAATTTGGTAAGGATGATGGAGGTACGAATCAGGTGCTTTCTACTGTGAGATCACAGGACGATGTGCCGATTTTATCTGCACCTCTGATTTTCATTTCTACAGCACTTACGCATCTGGCAGGTGGCTCTGCAGGACGTGAAGGTGCGGCAATACAGCTTGGTGGAAGTATTGCCAATCAGCTTGGACGTTGGATTCATCTGGATGAGGAAGACCGACATGTAATTGTTATGTGTGGTATGAGTGCAGCATTCTCTGCATTGTTTGGAACACCGATGGCTGCGGCTGTTTTTGCACTGGAGGTAGTCAGTGTAGGAGTGATGTATTATACAGCTTTGATGCCTTGTATGATTGCTTCCCTGGTTGCATCCGGATTTGCGGCAGGAATGGGAGTTACACCGGAGACTTTTCATGTAGTGGATATTCCGAAGCTGACTATTGAAACGGGTTTGAAAATGGGTGCTATCGCTGTTGGATGTGCAGTGATTAGTATTGTATTCTGTATGGTGCTGAATGGAGTTGCCGGAGCATATGGAAGGTGGTTTAAGAATCCATATGTGCGTGTAGTTGTGGGATCCTGTCTGGTGATTGGAATTACATTACTTCTGGGAACTTCAGATTATATGGGCGCAGGTGCAGAGCTGATTGAGAAGGCAGTGGAGGAAGGACAGGCAAGACCTCTGGACTTCTTCTGGAAACTGGTACTGACTGCATTGACAATGCGTGCAGGATTCCGAGGCGGGGAAATTGTTCCTTCGTTCTGTATAGGAGCTACATTAGGATGTGTGATGGGAAACTGGCTGGGATTTTCGCCATCTATCTGTGCTGCATGTGGAATGACGGCGGTATTCTGTGGAGTGACAAACTGCCCGATCACATCAATTCTGATCGCATTTGAAATGTTTGGATTTAAGGGAGTTCCTTTTTATCTGATTGCTGTTTCTATCAGTTATGCGGCTTCAGGATACTATGGACTGTATAAGGACCAGACGATTGTGTATTCTAAGTATAAGGCAAAGTATGTGAATAAACCTACGCGGTTTTAACCGAAACTGCAGAGCAGTTGTTCGGTGTAGAGATATAAATAGAAAATAAGGACAGTTTTTCAGTCTAATAAGAATCTGAAAAACTGTCCTTATTTTTGTTATTCTAAAGCCATGAAAAGCGACAGTTGAGGCAGACAGATTTGTCTATTGAAGAAATTTCTTTGGGTGTCGGTTATGAAAACCAGAGTTATTTTTTCCGGCAGTTTAAGAAGCGATATGGAATGATTCCAAGGAGATACCGGATAGAAAAAGGACAAAAAGTATGTAAACTTTTGAAAAATTCAGAAAGAGTCGGTATGCTTTTTACGTTGCAGGGAAAGAGAATAAATGTTAAAGTAAATGATACGGTATAGTGGGGCAGGGAAATAATAGAGATTATCCTGAAAAGTGTTTTATTACAAAATAGCAGTGACAGAAATTATATCGAATATGTAGAGAGAGGATGGAGTTTACTTGGAAAAAGATAATCAAAGTACGCAGGAGATAAATTCGCAGGCACAGAATCCGCTTGGTATAGCACCGGTAGGTGGATTGATCGTGAAGTTTGCGATTCCTGCGATCATCAGTATGCTGGTCAGTGCGATGTACAATATCGTGGATCAGATTTTTATTGGACAGGGTGTGGGGATGCTGGGAAATGCAGCCACAAATGTGGCGTTTCCTGTTACAACGGTCGCAACTGCGCTGGCATTGCTTTTGGGAATTGGCGGTGCATCAAATTATAATCTGGAAATGGGGGCAGGACAGGAGAAGAAAGCCAGCGGGATTGCAGGTACTGCGTTGTCGTCACTGGCAATCAGTGGTCTGATACTTGCTGTGATTGTACTGATGTTCCTGAAACCACTTCTGACATTGTTCGGGGCAACTGCAGATGTTATGCCTTATGCTGTTGATTATACAGGTATTACTGCATTTGGACTTCCATTTTATATTTTGTCTGTCGGCGGGAATCATGTGGTCAGAGCAGACAGAAGTCCGACTTATTCTATGGTCTGTATTATGATAGGTGCGATCATCAATACTATTCTGGATCCGCTGTTTATTTTTGGATTCGGATGGGGAATTAAGGGTGCTGCATGGGCAACAGTGATCGGACAGGTTGCTTCCGGAGTTCTGGTAATTGTGTACTTCTGTAAGTTCCGCAAAATGTATCTGTCCGGTGGGATGCTGAAACCAAAGCTGTCATATCTTAAAGCAATTATTTCTCTGGGACTTGCATCCTGCATTAATCAGATTGCCATGGCGATCGTGCAGATCGTATTAAATAATATTCTGCGTTATTATGGAGCAAATTCCGTATATGGAAGTGATATTCCCATTGCCTGTGTAGGTGTTATCTCCAAAGTCAATATGGTGTTTATGGCAATCTGTATTGGTATTTCTCAGGGCAGTCAGCCAATCTGGGGATTTAACTACGGAGCAAAGAAATATGACAGAGTAAGACAGGCATACCGTTATTCTGTAACTGCCTGTACAGTAATTGCAACGATATTTTTTTTCTGTTTCCAGATATTTCCACACCAGATCGTGGGTATCTTCGGAACAGGAAGTGATCTGTATTTTCAGTTTGCAGAACGTTATCTGAAAATATTTATGTTTATGACCTTTGCAAACGGTATCCAGCCGGTATCTTCCGGTTTCTTTACTTCTATCGGTATGGCGAAGCTGGGTATTGTAATGTCTCTGACACGACAGGTGATTTTTCTTCTGCCATTGATCATTATCTTCCCGTTGTTTATGGGAATTGATGGAGTGATGTATGCAGGACCGATCGCAGATGCAGCGGCATTTGCGCTGGCGATTGTGTTTGCGAGACGAGAACTGGGAAAAATGCGCAGTGCGGAAATAGTATAAAAAAGTTCCCGCAGATGATATGGAAGAAATTTGTCCATATTGTCTGACGGGAACTTTTTTATGAAAAAAATTATTGATAAACTGTAGATTATAAAAGATTGTAAAACTGATCGAACAGCTCTGTCTGGAAGCTTCCGGGTCCGGAGCTGTTTTTCTCTGCTCTTTCTCCTGCTGTGCCAAATTCTCTGGCTGCTGAGACGGCAGCTGTAAATGGGTCTGTAACTGCCAGATAGGTGGCACAGATCATTCCAAGCATACATCCGGTTCCTGTGATCTGTGACATGGCAGGAGTACCGTTTGTGATAAATTCACACTTACTGGCGGAGACGATCATATCTTCCTTGCCTGTGATAAGAAGTGTGGTATTCCATTGGGAAGCTTTTTCCTGGAAAAGTTCTTTCAGATGGGAACGATTGGCATCTGTAAGCACATCCTGTACACCTGCGTCAATTCCGATTGCATGTGCAGTCTGTCCGGATATGGCAAGAAGTTCAGACATATTTCCTTTAAGGAGTTCGGGCATGTGGATGTTCATAAGCTTCTGCGCAAATTCATAGCGCAGATTGCTGCAGGCGGTTCCTACCAGATCAAGCATAACGGGTATGTGGAGACTGGCAGCGATTTTCAGAGATTCAGGCATGGATTTCATACGTGCATCAGTGATATTTCCAAGATTCAGTGCCAGTGCATGAGAGCTTCTGGTGATTTCAGCTACTTCTGCCGGATGTTCTGCCATAATCGGGCGGCCTCCGGCCGCCAGAATAATATTCGCACAGTCATGAATAGAAATCGGATTAGTGATGCAATGAATCAGCGGCTGTGCTGCTCTGGTTAATTGTCTGGGATTTGTCTGATTTACGATCATATACTTTTGCTCCAAGGCTTTGTTGAAATTTGGCAAGCATTCCTGCGTGACTTAATGCTTTCAGGAAGAAATAGGCAATGGTGCCGCCCATGCAGGTTGCTGCCAGAAACATTGGTGTATAGAAAAATGCGTTCAGTCCGCTTCTGCCCATAAGAAATGCCATCACAGGATAGGAAACCAGAGAGCCGATGATACCGGTTCCGAAGATTTCACCGATCACTGCGCAGATAATCTTTCCATGAGAAGCGCGGTAGAAAACGCCTGATAAAAATGCGCCGAATACGGCACCTGTCAGTGCAAGTGGCGGGATACCCATAAACATCATTCGGATGATTCCGATGAGAGTGGCACAAAGCAATGAATACCACGGTCCCAGAAGTACGGAACAGACGATGTTTATCAGGTGTGCAGTAGGGCACATACCCTCGATTCTCAAAATAGGTGAGATGACAACGCCGATGGCAACCATCATGGCGAGCATGACCATTCTGAGTGTTTTTGATCTGTCTGTGTTCATAATAATGAACCTCCTTGAAATGAAGATTTGGTCTGCCGAAGCAGACATTATCAGTTGTGCAGGAAGCAGATAAAATCCTGCAAAAAAATCTGCCGGAATAACACACTGGCAGATTTTAATATACAAATACAGTCCCTACGCTGGCATTATCCATATCAGGTGCGGTCGAAGATCTATCTTCCTCTCAGCCTGTCCCACAGGCTCCCGTTGTTATTATCCATTATGCAGATTTTCTTTTGTTAGAGCGTATTTGAAAAATGCTTTACGCAAGATGTGCGTTACAATTTTCAAACACGCTTTAGAGTAACACAAGCTTTTGGAAAAGTCAATGGGATGTAAAAGCAGGGTAAATTTTCTACAGTAAATTTGTTACTGTTCACACGCCACTGTCCCGCGAGGTGTTTTGGCATGAATATGCCAAAATCCCGAGACATACAAGCCAAAATTCCATTGCCGCAGGCAATCTGGAATGAATTTTGGCTACGTTACTGTGAACGGAGTGAACAGTAACGTAAATTTTGGTGACTCCGTAATTTTCTTGGTTTGTTCATGAAAAATTCATTGTTTTCCATAACGGAAAGTGTTAGAATATACAAGTATTGTGTATTATAGTAAGCGTTTGTAATGTTCGCATGCTGCTGACATGTCTGCTGTGGACGGAGTGAACAGAAATTATTCCGCACAGTAGCAATTGTTATATGGCAGCAATGCTTGTATAAAAAAGAAATAAACAGGAGTAAAACCTAATATGAATATGTTTTCAAAAGTATTCGGGACCCGCAGCCAGCGAGAGGTTAAGCGTATCATGCCTCTGGTTGAGAAAATTGAGAGCCTGCGCCCGGACATGCAGAAGTTAAGCGACGAAGAACTCAGAGGAAAAACAAGAGAATTTAAGAAACGTCTTGAAGAGGGAGAGACACTGGATGATCTGCTTCCTGAGGCATTTGCGGTTGTACGTGAAGCAGGCAAGCGTGTTCTTGGAATGGAACATTTCCGTGTGCAGCTTATCGGTGGTATCATTCTCCATCAGGGACGTATCGCAGAGATGAGAACAGGTGAAGGTAAAACACTTGTCGCCACACTTCCGTCATATTTAAATGCACTGGAAGGCAAAGGTGTGCATGTCGTAACAGTCAACGATTACCTGGCTAAACGAGATGCGGAAGAAATGGGAAAGATCCATGAGTTTCTTGGCCTGACAGTCGGTGTTGTTTTAAATGATATGAAGCAGGATGAGCGTCGTGCTGCATACAACTGTGATGTTACCTATGTTACGAACAACGAACTCGGTTTCGATTATCTGCGTGACAACATGGTTATCTATAAAGAACAGCTGGTACAGAGAGATCTGCACTACTGTATCATCGATGAGGTCGACTCCATTCTCATCGACGAGGCACGTACCCCGCTGATCATTTCCGGACAGAGCGGTAAGTCAACCAAGTTATACGAGGCCTGCGATATCCTTGCTCAGCAGTTAGAGCGCGGTGAAGCCAGCCATGAGATGACCAAGATGGCAGCCATCATGGGTGAAGAAGTTATCGAGACAGGTGACTTCGTTGTAAATGAAAAAGATAAGATCGTAAACCTTACAGAGCAGGGCGTTCATAAGGTTGAGAAATTTTTCCATATTGAAAACCTGGCAGATCCGGAGAATCTGGAGATCCAGCATAATATTACACTTGCACTTCGCGCCCATAACCTGATGCATAAGGATCAGGATTATGTAGTTAAGGATGATGAAATCCTTATTGTTGACGAATTTACCGGACGTATCATGCCGGGACGCCGTTACTCAGATGGTCTTCATCAGGCAATTGAAGCGAAAGAGCATGTTAAGATCAAACGTGAGAGTAAGACTTTGGCAACCATCACTTTCCAGAACTTCTTTAATAAATATGATAAGAAGGGCGGTATGACCGGTACAGCTGTCACAGAGGAGAAAGAATTCCGTGATATCTATGCAATGGACGTTGTAGAGATTCCGACTAACAGACCGGTTATCCGAGTTGACCATGAAGATGCTGTTTATATGACAAAGAAAGAGAAATTCAACGCAGTTGTCAATGCTGTAGTGGAAGCTCATGCTAAACAGCAGCCTGTACTGGTCGGTACCATTACAATTGAAACTTCCGAGCTTCTCAGCCGCATGCTGAAGAGACAGGGAATTAAACATAATGTATTGAATGCCAAGTTCCATGAACTTGAGGCAGAGATTGTTTCACAGGCAGGTCAGGCAGGAGCGGTTACGATCGCCACTAACATGGCCGGCCGTGGTACAGATATCAAACTGGATGATGTGGCAAGAAATGCGGGTGGTCTTATGATCATCGGTACAGAACGTCATGAGTCCAGACGTATTGATAATCAGCTTCGCGGACGTTCCGGACGTCAGGGAGATCCGGGTGAATCCCGTTTCTATATTTCCCTGGAAGATGACCTGATGCGTCTGTTCGGTTCTGAGAGACTGATGAAGATCTTTACATCCCTTGGTGTTGCAGAGAATGAACAGATTGAGCACAAGATGCTTTCCAATGCAATTGAGAAAGCTCAGGAGAAGATTGAGTTTAACAACTTTGGTATCCGTAAGAATCTTCTTGATTATGACCAGGTAAACAATGAACAGCGTGAGATCATTTACAAAGAACGTCGTCAGGTTCTCGACGGTGAGAATATGCGTGAAGCAATCTATAAGATGATCCAGGATACAGTGGATACTTATGTTGATATGTGTTTCTCTGATGATGTAGATTCCGAAGAATGGGATCTGAATGAATTTAACGGTGTTCTTACTCCGATCATTCCAGTCAGACCGCTTACAGCTGAGAGTGTAAAAGGCAAGAAACGCGATGAGATCAGACATGAACTGAAAGAAGAGGCAGTGAAGCTCTATGAAGAAAAAGAAGCAGAGTTCCCGGAACCGGAGCAGCTTCGTGAATTAGAGCGAGTTGTACTTCTGAAATGCATTGACAGCAAGTGGATGGATCACATTGATGATATGGAAATCCTTCGTCAGGGTATCGGACTTGCCGCTTATGGACAGAGAGATCCGGTTGTTGAATATAAAATGAGTGCATTTGATATGTTCAATGAAATGATTACATCCATTCAGGAAGATACTCTTCGTATGCTGTACCATGTACATGTCGAGCAGAAGATTGAGCGTGAGCAGGTAGCTAAAGTTACCGGAACAAACAAGGATGACAGTGCCGGCCCTAAGAAACCGGTTCAGAGAAAAGAGATTAAAGTATATCCGAATGATCCCTGCCCATGTGGAAGCGGTAAGAAATATAAACAGTGCTGTGGACGTAAGAATAAGGCCTGATTCGTTTATCTCAGTCGAGATGACTTCCACTTCTGTAAGTGGTGAGTTCATTACTACAGAGCGGGCAATAATGATTTTGTAAACAGAACATTGTGAGCAGATTATGTCTGCTGCAAAATAAAAGGGCTGAATCATGAGGCCCTTTTATCGTGCGCAAAAACACGTTAACGCGTTGAATTGACAAATTGCGAATATCTGTCTGAACTGTTCAGTACATCCACAGCTATGTGATTATGATTGATGAACAGTCACATAACAATTCCGTAAAGGGGGAAAACAGTATGAAAAGAGAGTCTTTCGGCTCACGTCTTGGTTTTATCCTGGTGTCAGCAGGATGTGCCATCGGTATTGGAAATGTGTGGAAGTTTCCGTATATCTGTGGGGCATATGGAGGCGCAGCCTTTATCCTGATCTACTTATGCTTTCTGGTTATTCTGGGTATTCCGGTTCTGGTAGCAGAATTTGCAGTAGGACGGGGAAGCCACACAAGTGTTGCGAAATGTTTTGACAAACTGGCACCTGCAGGAAGTGGCTGGAAGCCATTGAAATTTATTGGTATTATTGGATGTTATATGCTGATGATGTTTTACACAACAGTAGGAGGATGGATGATCTACTATTGTGTGAAGAGTCTGCGGGGAGATTTCGTTGGAGCGACTCCGGAAGCAGTAACACAGTCTTTTTCCGATATGCTGGGAAATGCACCGACGATGATGTTATGGATGGTGATCATCTGTCTGATCGGATTTGCAGTCTGTTTCATGGGATTGCAGAATGGTATTGAAAAAATCTCCAAAGTAATGATGAGTGCACTGCTTATCATTATGGTGATCCTTGCGGTTCATTCAGTAATGATGGAAGGTGCGGGAGAAGGAATCCGCTTCTATCTGATTCCTGATTTTCAGAAGATTAAGGAAGCAGGAGTTGGTAATGTAGTATTTGCGGCATTGAGTCAGTCATTCTTTACATTATCCATTGGTATTGGTGCCATGCTGATCTTCGGAAGTTATCTGGACAAATCCAGAAGCCTTACCGGAGAGGCGGTAAGCATCACCGTACTCGATACTTTTGTTGCGCTGACAGCAGGATTTATCATTATTCCGGCATGCTTCTCCTATGGAATCCAGCCGGATGCAGGTCCAAGCCTTATCTTTATCACTCTGCCCAATATTTTTGCAAAGATGAGCGGAGGGGCTTTGTGGGGAAGTCTGTTCTTCCTGTTTCTGACATTTGCTGCGGTTTCAACGATCATTGCTGTATTTGAGAACCTGATCGTGTTTAATATGGAACTGTTTGGCTGGAACCGTAAAAAGAGTGTTGTTGTCTGCGCAGTTCTTGTTGTGGTCTTAAGTATTCCATGTGTGCTTGGATTCAATGTACTTTCCGGATTCCAGCCATTTGGAGATGGAAGCAATATCATGGATCTGGAAGACTTTATTGTTTCTAACAATCTTCTTCCTCTTGGAAGCCTTGGTTACCTTCTGTTTTGCACCAGAAAGAACGGATGGGGATGGGACAATTTCATTGCAGAGGTGAATGCCGGTACAGGTATGAAATTCCCGAAATGTCTGAAAAATTATGTTGCCTATGGAATTCCGGCGATTATCATTGTGATCTATCTGAAAGGTTACTATGATAAATTTGCAGGTCTGGGAACAGCAGCACTGGCCGGATGGATGATCGTGGCACTGGTACTGCTGGGATTCGTATTCTACTGTGCGACAGCGAAGAAGAAAGTGAAATAATAAGCAGAGTGTGAATATCTGCATGACCTGAGAACAATAAAAGATGTAATTATGTCTGAGAGGAAACAGTCTTTCAGACATGGTTACATCTTTTTGTGTTATGGAATTGTTGTGTAAAAGTAGTGGATGCATTATTTTAGAGGATTGCTATAATGAGGCAGTTCTTCGCTGGGGTTGGTTTTGAACTGTTTACGGTATGCCCGGGAAAAAGTGCTGTATTCTGCGAACCCACTTTCCTGTGCTGCTTTTGTCACAGGCATTCCATTTGAGATCAGAGTACGTGCCATAAGAAGCCGCTTGTTTACAATATAATTATGAAGGGTATAGCCGGTTTCTTGTTTGAACTTCCGCATCAGATGGTACTTGCTTACATAATATCTGGCAGAAAGCGTTTCTACAGACAGATCTTCTTTCAGATTGTGGTTGATATACTGAAGGATACTGGCAATCTGCGAGTCAAAGGTGTAGGATTTTTTATCAAAAATGTACTGCTTTTCCAGAAAGATACGGTTCAGATAAACCATAAATTGAAGAAAAAGTGACTGTGTCAGGATTTCCTTTCCATATTCATCGGATTTTGCGGAATTTTCCAGTTCAAACAGGATGTCTTTCATCTTTTCCTGAAGAGCAGAATTCAGACGTACCAGATTATAGCTTCGGTCATTTGCTTTCTGGAAGCATTTCAGCAGTTCCTGCCAGGGAATATCGTTTTGAATCCAGAGAATAAAACGTTCATATGGAACAGATGGATCAATCTCCGGGCGGTGGATGGCATGGCGGTTTACCAGAAGAATGTCCCATGGTTTCAGTTGATAAGCTTTTCCTTCTATATGATAAGCAGCCTTGCCGGAGATGAAGATAACTACCTTGTGAAAATCATGATAATGGTAAGAGAATTCCTTTCTGGTCTGGTCTTTAAGATGAAAAAGTCGGAATTGTTCGTTCAGGTATCCTGTTTTTTCTGTCTGATAGAACTGTTCTGATAATAACATATCTGCCTCCGATATCTGCAATGATTATTTAACCGAATCAAGCAAGTCCCCTGTGGAGATTGTGAAAAGAAATAAGCAGTGGAAAGCAATAAGCGGAGGGAAAAGTTTGATTCATGGTATAATCATATCATTTAATGCGCAAATGTACAATTATTACTAAGAATGTAACAAATAGTAACGAATATATTTTATAATTTCTGAGAAAATATGCTACAAAGATATTGACATTATTACACGATAATAGTATCATACAATTACAAAGTAATCGTAAAAACTTTGTAACTATTTCGAAATAGGGTAAAGAAATAGAAAACTGAACAGAGAGGAGTGATGCTGCTGTAAGGCTGTTATATCAGAGAACTGATATAATGGTCTTTTTTGTAACACTTACAGAGCATTTTTTGCAATGTTTTAAGCATTTTACTCTATATACATGGTAAAAACAATAAAATATAATGAATATAAAGTCAGGATGTGATATGAGAAAATTACCTGACACAAAATTTAACCGAATCAAGTAAGTCCCCTGCGGAGGTTGCGAAGAGCAATAAGCAGTGGGTGGGGACTCAGACAAGTAGCAAAGTGAGTTGGAAAGATTGCCCGACAATTGATTATCGATGCAGATACAAAAGCGGGAAGTATCCGGGATTATAAATCAGAAGGAGAGATATGGTTATGGCAAATACAATTATTATGAGTAAATATCAGGGACTTGGAAACGATTATCTGATTCTTGATCCGAAGAAAAATCAGGTACAGCTTCAGGGAAAGAAGATTGCACTTCTCTGCCAGAGAGGATTTGGGCTTGGTGCTGACGGTGTGCTCTATGGACCGGTAGAAATTGATGGGAAATTGGGTGTGCGTATTTTTAACGCAGACGGAAGTGAATCTGCCATCAGTGGAAACGGCGTGCGTATTTTTGCCAAATATCTGATGGATAATGGATATATTACTGAGAAAAAATTTGACATTGAAACTATGTCAGGCACGATTCATGTGGAATGCCTGAACAGCCGGGCAACGGAATTTAAAGTAAACATAGGAAAACCATCTTTTATCTCCAGCGATATCCCTGTTTCCGGTGAAGTTCGTGAAGTAATTAAGGAGAATTTCGTATTCCATGGAAAAGAATACAAGGCTACCTGCCTGACAGTTGGTAATCCACACTGCATTATTTTTACAGACAATGTAAGTGCAGAAGCTGTAAAGAATCTGGGACCTTATGTGGAAAATGCAGATGAATTTCCGGAGAGAATGAACCTGCAGATCTGCCGTCAGGTCGACAAGGGAAATCTGGAGATTGAAATCTGGGAAAGAGGCTCCGGATATACAAAGGCTTCCGGAACAGGAAGCTGTGCGGCGGCAGCGGCAGCCTATAAGCTGGGGCTGGTAGAATCCCGTATTAATGTAAATCAGCCAGGCGGAATGATACAGATCGATATGGAAGAGGACGGAACCATCTATATGACAGGAACAGTGGGATATATTGCAGATATAAGTGTTGCAGAGAGCTTCTTCTCATAAATTACACAGACTTTATGCGTAATTCAGTGTAAAGTATGATTACCCACAGTGTGAAATGATTGTTATGATAAATGATCATTTCACGCTGTGGGTAATTCTTTGTTTGTAATTTGCTTAAAGATATGTTATTATTTTAAACGAATTATTTATCAGGACTGCTATAATCTATAGCAATTCAGTCGGTTATCCACAGGGAGTCCGACAGAGAATATTTATAATAAGAAAGTGGGTGAAGCTGTGGTTGAATTAGACCAGTTCAAGAGCATTCTTGCGACTTATACAGAACCATTAGTGGAAGTGAGGGATTCACTTTGACCTGGCTAACAAAGAGCAGAAGGTCGAAGAATTAGAGCGCGAAATGGAAGCGCCTGATTTCTGGGATGATGCAGAAGTTTCCCAGAAGAAAATGAAAGAATTAAAAGACATGAAAGATGACATGGAGACCTATCAGAATCTGGTTACACAGATGGAAGATATGGAAACCATGATCGAGATGGGATATGAGGAGAACGATCCTGCACTGATTCCTGAGATTCAGGAAATGCTGGATGAGTTTCAGAAGGATTTTGACAATATCCGTATCAAGACACTTCTCTCCGGAGAATATGACAATAATAATGCCATTCTCCGTCTGAAGGCGGGAGCCGGTGGAACCGAGTCCTGTGACTGGTGCAGCATGCTGTACCGGATGTACTGCCGCTGGGCAGACAAGAAGGGTTTTACCACGGAAGTGCTGGATTATCTGGATGGTGAGGAAGCAGGTATCAAATCTGTAACATTCCAGGTACATGGCGAAAATGCCTATGGTTACCTGAAATCAGAAAAAGGTGTCCACAGACTGGTTCGTATTTCTCCATTCAATGCGGCAGGAAAACGTCAGACTTCCTTTGTATCCTGTGATGTTATGCCGGATATCAAGAAGGATCTGGATGTAGAGATCAATGACGATGAGATCCGTATTGATACTTATCGAAGCAGTGGTGCCGGCGGTCAGCATATCAACAAGACATCATCTGCCATCCGTATCACACATTATCCTACCGGAATCGTGGTACAGTGTCAGAATGAACGTTCTCAGCACATGAATAAAGATAAAGCCATGCAGATGCTGAAAGCCAAGCTGTATCTTCTCAAGCAGCAGGAGGCAGAGGAAAAACTCTCCGGTATCCGCGGTGAGGTGACAGATATCGGATGGGGAAATCAGATCCGTTCTTATGTTATGCAGCCATATACCATGGTAAAGGATCATCGTACAAACGAGGAGACCGGAAATGTGGATGCAGTACTTGACGGAGGAATTGATATTTTCATCAATGCATATCTGAAATGGATCGCACTGAAGAAATAAAAGAATAAAAAAGGCTGTCTGAAATCAGGACAGCCTTTTTCGTGTTGAGGCATAATGATTTTACACAATGATTCAGCAGAATATATTTCTTGCGTATTTTTGTGTGGTGTGATAATATATCCAGTGTGTAAAAACAAATGTCTTTAAAGAACGGACAGGTAAATTGATATGCAGAAACCAGTAACAGAGAAAAAGAAATATTTTGTAGTGAGGGAACGAGCAGTTCCGGAAGTCCTGCTGAAGGTGGTGGAGGCAAAGAAGCTTCTGGACTCCGGCAAAGTGGACACTGTACAGGATGCAGCAGAGCGCACAGGAATCAGCAGAAGCTCCTTCTACAAATACAAAGATGATATTTTTCCATTTCATGAAGAGACAAGGGGAAAGACGATCACCTTTATTATCCAGATGGACGATGAACCGGGGCTTTTGTCGGTTGTCCTGCAGACGATTGCACGGTTTCATGGAAACATTCTCACCATTCATCAGAGTATTCCTATCAATGGGGTTGCCACACTTACTCTGAGTGTGGACATTCTTCCGGGCGAGGGGGATGCAGAAGCAATGGTAGAGACGATTGAACAGAATGAAGGAATTCATTATCTGAAAATATTAGGCAGGGAGTAAAAGAAAATGATCAATGTAGCAATTTTAGGATATGGCACAGTTGGAAGCGGTGTATTTGAAGTATTAAATGAAAATAAAGAGAGCATTTCCAGACGTGCCGGGCAGGATCTTCATGTAAAATATGTTCTGGATCTTCGTGATTTTCTGGGACAGCCGGTAGAGAAGGTTCTGGTCCATGATTATGAACAGATCGTCAGTGATCCGGAAGTAGATATTGTAGTAGAGGTTATGGGCGGTGTGGAGCCTGCTTATACTTTTGTAAAGAAGGCACTTCTGGCAGGAAAAAATGTCTGCACTTCCAATAAGGCTCTGGTTGCAAAGCATGGCCGCGAGCTGATGGATATTGCAAAGGAAAAGAGCATTAACTTCTTATTTGAAGCAAGCTGTGGCGGCGGAATCCCGATCATTCGTGTCATCAATTCTTCCCTTACAGGAGATGAGATTGACGAAGTAACAGGTATCCTGAACGGAACTACCAACTACATGCTTTATAAGATGAGCACAGAAGGCTGTGAATTTGACACTGTATTAAAGGAAGCACAGCAGAAGGGTTATGCAGAGGCAGATCCTACCGCCGACGTGGAAGGATACGATGCATGCCGTAAGATTGCAATCCTTTCCTCTCTTGCTTATGAGAGATATTTTGATTTTGAAGATATTTATACAGAGGGAATTACAAAGATCACACCTGAAGATATGGAGTATGCTGCGAAGCTTGGCAGAACCATCAAACTTCTTGGAACCAGCCGCAGACTGGCAGACGGAACCTGTTATGCAATGGTAGCACCGTTTATGCTCGGCCAGAACAGCCCCCTTTACAGTGTAAATGATGTGTTTAATGCAGTATTTGTACATGGAAATATGCTTGGAGATGCCATGTTCTATGGAAGCGGTGCAGGTAAACTGCCTACAGCAAGTGCTGTAGTTGGTGATATTGTGGATGCCGCAAAACATCTCCATGTTAACATTGTGACAAACTGGAACAGCACTCCGGCAGTACTGAAACCACTGGATGAAGTGACAGGAAGATTTTTTGTGAGAATTAAAAAAGAAGCAGCAGAAGAAGCGAAGAAGGTATTTGGTGATGTTGAGATCATCAGCCTGGGACAGCTTCCACAGGAATGTGCATTTATCACTGATGAAATGACACAGGGAGCATTTGAAGAGAAATTGGCTCAGATCGGAGATCAGGTACTTGCAAAGATTCGAGTTAAAGATTGATAAACTGACAGATTTCGTGTATCATATAGTGTGCCTGATAAGGTGGACACTGATACAATACTTCAGATAAATATTTGTACAGTGATTACTGTAAACAGAACAGGAAAGGGAAGATATGAGAATCTTCTCTTTCCTGTAAACTTATTATGGAGGAAGTAAAACAATGTTGATTGTCAAGAAATTTGGCGGTACATCGGTTGCAAATAAAGAACGTATCTTTAATGTTGCCAACCGCTGTATAGAAGAGTACAGAAAAGGAAATGACGTGGTTGTCGTTCTGTCCGCAACGGGGAAATATACGGATGAACTGATCACTATGGCAAGGGATGTCAATGAGAAACCGCCGAAAAGAGAGATGGATATGCTCTTTACCATCGGAGAACAGATGTCTGTTGCACTGATGGCAATGGCGATGGATAAACTGGGAGTTCCTGCGGTTTCCCTGAATGCTTTTCAGGTTTCCATGCATACGACAAGCAGTCATGGAAATGCACGTTTAAAAAGAATTGATACAGAGCGTATCAGAAGGGAGCTGGACAGCAAAAAGATTGTAATAGTTACCGGCTTCCAGGGAGTTGACAAGTATGATGATTATACGACTCTTGGAAGAGGCGGTTCTGACACAACAGCGGTTGCTCTTGCGGCTGCTCTTCATGCAGATGCCTGTGAAATCTATACAGATGTAGATGGTGTTTACACAGCAGATCCGCGTAAGGTTCCGAAAGCAAGAAAGCTCAAAGAGATCACTTACGATGAAATGCTTGACCTTGCGACTCTCGGGGCAGGTGTGCTTCACAACCGTTCTGTGGAGATGGCGAAGAAATATGGCGTGCTGCTTGTGGTACGTTCAAGTTTAAACAACAGTGAAGGAACTGTGGTAAAGGAGGAAGTTACAGTGGAGAGAATGTTGATCAGCGGTGTTGCGCTGGATACAGATGCAGTGAGAATCGCGGTAATCGGATTAAAGGATGAGCCGGGTGTGGCTTTTAAATTATTTGATACTCTTGCGAAGAAGAATATTAATGTAGATGTTATCCTGCAGTCTATCGGACGTGCGGGCAGAAAGGATATTTCTTTCACAGTCGATGGAAATGATCTGGATGATGCAGTTGCAGTTCTGGATGCAAATCAGGCAAGACTTGGATTTGCAGAGCTTCATTCTGAGAGAAATATTGCGAAGCTTTCCATCGTAGGTGCAGGAATGATGAGTAATCCCGGAGTAGCTGCAAAGATGTTTGAGAGCCTCTATAATGAGGGCGTAAACATCAATATGATCTCTACATCCGAGATTCGTGTGACAGTTCTGATCAATGAAAAGGACGGCGTGCGCGCAATGAATGCAGTACATGATGCCTTTGGTCTGGCAGACTGATTTAGGAGAATTACATGACATCGAGACGTGAATTAAAAAACTATGCGAAGCAGGCCATGTCAGGAAAATATGGGATACTGATCCTGGCATTTGTTGCAGTTCAGGCACTGGCTCTGATCAGCAGCATGATATCCTCGGCTTTATTTCCGGGAGAGAAAACAATTGATATTGTGCTGTCGTATGCATTTACATTTATTCTGACTCTGCTGATCAATGTGGTAGCGGCAGGTATGAATTATATGTATCTGAATATTGCCAGAGGGAAAGCATATTCATTAAATGATCTGTTTTATTTTTACAGACATCACCCGGACAGAGTGATCGTTGCCGGATTTTTTATGGCAGTACTGAATCTGCTTACCATGCTGCCCTATACGATTTACAGTAATGCGAATTTTCCGGGTGAAGATGCTTCTGTGGAGGTGCTGATCACCTGGCTGTATACAGGGGTTGTTCTGATGATCGTAGGAATGATTGTTTATCAGATTCTGGTCATTCCTCTGGAGATGACTTATTATATTCTGGCAGATAAGCCGGAATTGAAAAGTACAGAGGCTATGAAAGAGAGTCTGGAGATGATGCATGGAAACTTCGGAAGATATCTGATGCTGAAGATAAGCTTTATCCCATTGATGTTTCTTTCTGTTTTTACGTTCTATATTGCACTCTTGTGGATATTTCCATATATGGCTATGACAGAAGTAATGTTCTATCGTGATCTGACAGAGGAGCTTAAAGTGCAGAAAGAGGAAGAAGAACGTGTGGCACGAGACTATGTGAATCCTATGTTTGACAGCTATTCACAGAACGAACAGCCACAGGAAGATCAGACGCATCCGCAGCAGTTCTGGAGTGTGACAGGTGATTCATCAGTGGCTTCGGATGAGAACAAAGAAGTGCAGAATAATGCAGCAAGTGAGAATACCCAGGATAGTTTGTATGGTTCTGTGGAAAATAATAGAACGACACAGGATAACCCATATGATTCTTCAGAGAGTAAAGAAGTACAGGACAGCCTGCAGAGTCAGACAATTCCGGAAGAGGAAGAAGATAACGAACCAAAACCATGGGATGAATACTTCAATAGCTTGAAATAAAATCATAATATGAAAGACCTTTAACTGACACAATGTAAAAATGTTGATAAAGGTCTTTTTTATTTTTATTAATTTGGTTTTACTGAATTTTCTCATTTATAATGGTGGAAAAAGCTTATACGTAAATGGTATAATAGGAATAATTGCTGGTAGCATAAATATATTTGAGGAAGGTTTTTACAATTATGAACACAAATGAAATCAGTGGAAAACGTCAGATGGAGTTTCTGGCGGAGTTTGATTATATCAGAGAGGCAGGAACTTTAGGAGAGGAAAAAGCAGCAACGATTATTCAGGAAACATTGAATAGTTTTGGTGTGGAGAACCATCTGGAAGAGTTTTGTTTTGAAACTTTTCAGGTAAAAAAGGCGAAGCTTACGATAACGGAACCATATGCAAAAGAATACATCGTAACCGGATATGGAAGATGTGCCAATACAGATGAGAATGGACGGAATGAATCTTTTTTGTATGTGGAGAATGCTGATGAGATCAGCCTCGCAAATGCCAGAGGAAAAATTGTTATGGTAAATGACCCGGTAAGAAAGGAACTGTACCAGAAACTGGTGAAAGCAGGTGTAGCCGGTTTTATCAGTATTGCCGGTTCCCCATTGGACGAGGGCGTAGATTTGACACCGCGTGCATACAGCTTACCGAAGAATCTGCCAGGTGAAGAGAAAAAAGCAGCCGGGATAGAAGCGGCAAATTACGATAACAGAATTCCGGGTGTAAGCATTCATTATAAAGATGCTGTCGAACTAGTGACAAGAGGGGCAGCTAAGGCTTGCCTGTCCGTAGAACAGGAGACAGTGACACGTACATCCCGAAATGTAGTGGCACGAATCAAAGGAACAGATAAAGCAGAGGAGATCCTGACTCTTACTGCACACTATGATTCAGTACCGGAGGGTCCTGGTGCTTACGATAACATGTCTGGTGCCGCGATCATCATGGAACTTTGCAGATATTTCAAAGAACACAGACCACGCAGAACAATGGAATTCGTATGGTTTGGTGCAGAAGAGAAAGGTCTGCTTGGAAGTCAGAACTATATTAAAGAACATGAGTCAGAATTGCAGGCTCATCGTTTCAATATGAATGTAGACCTTGCGGGACAGCTTGTGGGCGGAACGGTTGTAGGAGTGACAGGTGATGCGTCAATCTGCAATATGATCACATATATGGCTCATGAGACAGGAATCGGCATGTCTACAAAGAATCAGATCTGGGGAAGCGATTCTAACACCTTTGCGTGGAAAAGTATTCCGGCTATGACATTAAACAGGGATGGATTTGGCATGCATACACGTCATGATACCATTGCACTTCTGTCGGACTGGTCGTTGGAGAGAAGCACGATCTTACTGGGATATATCGCGGACAGACTGGGAAACATCGAAATTTTTCCGTTTGAACGGAAAGTGCCGGAAGAGTTTATCAGACAGCTGGATGAATATTTTGGCTAATGTTATTCCGGCAGTATATATCATATTGGCAGAATCAATCCCACACTTGACAAATGAACGCCAGATTGATACCCTATCACAAGAGCGTTTTTTATGCTATAGAAGAAAAACAATGTGGATGCAAGGGTCAGTTACACGCATCTGCATTCTGAAAAGCAACAAGAGGAGATAAAAAATTAATGGATATTATTCAGGTAATCACACAGGAATTGAAGGTGGAGAAATGGCAGGTAGAAGCCGCAGTCAAATTAATTGACGAAGGCAACACCATCCCATTCATTTCCCGATACAGAAAAGAAGCAACAGGTTCCCTTAATGATGAGCAGCTTCGTGCACTCTTTGAGAGACTGACGTATCTGAGAAATCTGGAAGATAAGAAGAATCAGGTATTAAAGAGCATCGAAGACCAGGGCAAGCTGACTGAGGAACTGAAGAAACAGATTCTGGATGCCCAGACACTGGTTGTAGTAGAGGACTTATACAGACCATATCGCCCGAAACGTCGTACCCGTGCGACAATTGCCAAAGAGAAAGGGCTGGAACCACTGGCAGATATCATTCTTCTGCAGATGACAGACAAGCCGGTAGAAGAGGAAGCCAGGGCGTATGTCTCCGAAGAAAAGGGTGTTAAGAATGTTGCAGAAGCATTGAACGGAGCCAAAGATATTATTGCAGAGCGTATTTCCGATGAAGCAGACTATCGTATCTACATCCGTAACCTGACAACAAAGAACGGAAGTATTTCTTCCACAGCAAAGAATGCGGAAACTCAGTCTGTATATGAGATGTATTATGAATTCGAGGAGCCGGTCAGGAAACTGGCAGGACACCGTATTCTTGCGTTAAACCGTGGTGAGAAAGAGAAATTTATCACTGTTAAAGTAAATGCACCGGAGGAAGACATCCTTCGTTATTTGAATAAGAGAGTGATCAAAAAAGACAACCCGAATACAACTCCGATTCTGAAAGCAGTTGTAGAAGACAGTTACAAACGTCTGATCGGACCGGCTATCGAGCGAGAAATCCGCAGTGACCTTACTGATAAGGCAGAAGACGGCGCGATCCATGTATTCGGCAAGAATCTGGAACAGCTTCTGATGCAGCCTCCAATCGCAGGCAAAGTCGTACTTGGATGGGACCCTGCGTTCCGTACAGGCTGTAAGCTGGCAGTTGTAGATGCAACAGGTAAAGTTCTGGATACAACAGTTGTTTATCCCACAGCTCCGACTACTGAGAAAAAGATCCGTGCTGCCAAGGATACAGTGGAAGGTATGATCGAAAAATACGGTGTATCCCTTATTTCAGTAGGAAACGGTACAGCATGTCGTGAATCCGAGCAGGTGATCGTAGATATGCTCAAAGAAATCCCGGAAAAAAAGGTGCAGTATGTTATCACAAATGAGGCAGGAGCATCTGTGTATTCTGCAAGCAAACTGGCTACAGAGGAATTCCCGAATTTTGATGTAGGACAGAGAAGTGCGGCTTCCATTGCAAGACGTGTACAGGATCCGCTTGCAGAACTGGTTAAGATTGATCCGAAATCTATCGGTGTGGGTCAGTATCAGCATGATATGAACCAGAAGAAACTTGGAGAATCCTTAAACGGAGTTGTAGAGGATTGCGTAAATAAAGTCGGAGTAGACTTAAATACTGCTTCTGCACCGCTACTTTCCTATATTTCAGGAATCAGCAGTGCGATTGCGAAGAATATTGTAGCGTACAGAGAAGAAAATGGACGATTTACAGACAGGAAAGAACTGTTAAAAGTACCGCAACTCGGACCGAAAGCTTTTGAGCAGTGCGCAGGATTCATGCGTATTTCAGAAGGAAAGAATCCGCTGGATTCGACAGGTGTTCATCCGGAATCTTATGCGGCAGCAGAAAAGTTACTGAAGAAACAGGGATATGAAGCAGCGGCTATCACAGCACATCAGTTGACAGGACTTAGTCTTACGATCGGTGATTATAAGAAGCTTGCAGAAGAGCTTGGTATCGGTGAGATCACACTTCGTGATATTGTAAAGGAACTGGAGAAACCGGCCCGTGATCCTCGTGATGACATGCCGAAACCGATCCTTCATTCAGACGTTCTTGAAATGAAAGATCTGAAAGAAGGAATGGTGCTGAAGGGAACTGTCCGTAATGTTATTGATTTCGGTGCATTTGTAGATATCGGTGTACATCAGGACGGTCTGGTGCACATTTCCGAGATGACAGAGAGATTTATCAAACATCCTCTGGAAGCGGTGAGTGTAGGGGATATCGTAGATGTAAGAGTAATCGGAGTTGATATGAAGAAAAAACGTATCAGCTTATCCATGAAAGGATTAAATAAATAACATCAATAAAACAGGGATTGCCACTGCAGACCGGATATCTGCAGGAGTGATCCCTGTTTTTGGGGTACTGCTGTCTGCAGTAACAGTTATTCTGTTTCCCGGTGTGATGTGAGGTGTTCTTCAAGACTGCGTGCTGCAATGCTCTGTGGCCTTTTTACATTGCGGATCAGACAAATCTTTCGTTCAGGAAGAGGCTCTTCAATGGGAATCTGGACGATTTTCCCCTGAGCAATATGTTCAGCAGCAAGCTCTTCAGGGAAGAATCCGATTCCCAGGTTGTGCTGCACCATAGGGAAGATCTGGTCAGTAGTTGCCACTTCCATATCAGGTGAGAAGGGAAGGTTATGGCGCATAAAATACTGTGTATATAATTCTCTTGTACTGCTTCCGGGAGCAATCCCGATTAGAGGGATATCCTGCAGATCCTGAAGACAGTGTTTGTTGGAAGCTGTTTCCGCATATTCCTCTCCACCTATAAGGATCTCGCGGAAAGAATAGAGGGGAATTCTCTGAAGTGGTTTTTTCAGAGCGACAGGTGTGGTAACTACTGCAAAGTCTACCAGACCGTTTTCCAGTGCCTGAACTGCCTGTGGTGTGGAATGATTAGAGATTCTCAGCTTTACATGTGGATAACGGTGATGAAAGACTTCCAGTTCGTTCAGCAGGAATAAACGCAGTGCGATCTCACTGGCACCAATATTTACAAGTCCGCTTTCCAGACCTTTATCTTTGAGAAGTTCATTTTCTCCTGATACAAGCTGTTCTATTGCAATTGATACATGTTCAAAAAGTCTTTCTCCTTCAATGGTCAGCTGTACTCCGCGATTGGAACGGATAAAAAGTTTACATCCCAGCTCATTCTCCAGAATATTCATACACCGGGTAATGTTAGGCTGATTGTTTCCCATAACGTCGGCTGCTTTGGAAAAACTCTTATACTGGGCAACATAGTAAAAAATACGATAATAATCAAGAATCATGATACAGTCGGCTCCTTATGCTATATAAAAATAGAATATCTGATATAGAAAAATAACGTTTGTATATCAATGTGTGAATCAGTATAATACGACTGGGTCAAAAAATCAATATAAAAGTCCTGACAATAGGACGGAGACCAAAAGGAAAGGGAGATTACCGAATATGACAACAGCAAATAAGACAATTAAGATTAATGACGTAGAGGCAGCAAAGAAACTGGTCTGTGCGGCAGTCAGATGTCCATTTGATATTGACATTGTATCTAAAGGAAAAATTTTTATTGATGCCAAATCTATTCTCGGAGTATTAAGCCTTGATGTGGAAGAACCTCTGGAACTTAAATATGATGGTTATGATGAGGATTTTGAATCAGTGATAGCAGGTCTGGCATGTTAAGATTAAAGAAAGGAATTCGCAGGTGCAGATGACATCTACAAATCTTCTATATATTTATGTGATTATCATTAATGTAGTCACATTTTTTATCTATGGCTTGGATAAAAGCAGGGCAAAAGCCGGACAGTGGCGCATACCGGAAGCGCAGCTGATATTTCTGGCGGTGATCGGAGGGTCGGTGGGAGCTCTGGCCGGTATGAAGGTATTTCATCATAAAACAAGAAAGCCGAAATTTAAGACAGGAGTTCCGGCGATACTGATTATTCAACTAATTATTTATTTTCTGTTTTCGGGAAATGAGGGGATTATTCTGCGCTTATAGCAATCCTTATAAATAATGCATATTGATTTTAGCTCATCAGAGCGTGAAATCCTGTGTCAGTAAAGCGGATATATTGTCCGCTTTCTTTTTTTGCCCGAATAAAATTGATTGTTACAGAGAATGAGGTATGTTATGCTACTCTTATATGAGAATTGCGGGATCTGCAAAGCAGCGGAGTAATTCGTAGATATCAAGTCAGGGGAAAGACATCTTTTAACCCTGATATTATATGAAAAGCTGCCTGTTAAATGAAAGAAGGGCAGAAAAATAATACATGACAAAAATATAAGAGAGCAGGTGGAAAATATTGGAACAGGAAATTCAGGAGGCAAAAAGTTTATATTACGGCTATAAGCAGTATTTTTCAGACTATCTTCCGGCTTTGACGAAACTGGGGCTGAAAGTAGTAATGGCATTGCTGGTATTTGTGGGCGGGCGCAAAGTGATCCAGTGGTTTGTTTCTTTCATAAAGAAGTCCATGGAGCGTGCGTCTGTAGACAAAGGTGTGATCCAGTTTACAGGGTCGCTGTTGAGAATTGTACTTTACATTTTGCTGGTATTTAGCATTGCCACTCATTTTGGTGTAAAGGAATCCTCTATTGCAGCACTGCTTGGTACTGCCGGTGTAACGGTAGGTCTTGCATTGCAGGGCGGCCTTGCAAATATCGCAGGCGGGATCATGCTTCTGATCTTCAAACCATTTCAGGTGGGGGATTATATCATTATCGCACAGCAGAATGGGTGCGAAGGAACTGTATACAAAATAGAAATCTGTTATACAACTCTGATTTCCATAGATAACAAAAACATTGTAATCCCAAATGGAACGCTGTCCGGCAGCATTATTACAAATGTAACTGCCAGAGATCTTCGTAAGCTGGAGATCAAAGTAGGAATTTCTTATGATTCAGACATTAAGAAAGCAAAAGCAATCCTGGAAGAAATCCTTCATAATGATGAAGATACGAAAGACGACCAGGGAATGGTGGTGTTTGTAGATGAGCTTGGAGAGAGTGCAGTGGTCATGGGATTAAGAGTCTGGGTGGCTACGGAGAAATACTGGCCTGCCAGGTGGCGGCTTAATGAACTGATCAAAGAAGCGTTTGATGCAAACGGAATTGAAATTCCGTACAATCAGTTACAGGTTCATGTGAAGAAACAGATATGATAATAACCAAATAATACCAAACAAGAATAAATAATCCTTGATCGATAGTGATTTATACCAATTTCACTGTCAGATATTGGTATAATACCACCAAAATAATATAAAATACGACAAAATAATTGACAATGCGACAACAGATTGCTATACTGGAGTCAAGTTAAACAACTAAGTGTTTTTATGAAGATGCAAAGGCGCATGTAAGTAAATGGATTGCTGCACGATTTTTATACATTGCAAAGACGCAAAAATATAAAAACACTTTTTTTGTACCCAAAATTAACTTCGTGATTGTAACTAAGTAACAATGTACAGAAAGAAAAGGAGAGAAAACTATGAAAATGTACAAAAAAGTTATGGCAGCAGCTCTTGCAGGAGTAATGACAGTTTCCATGTCCGCTACAGCATTTGCAGCAGATGATGACGGCTATATTCTCAAAGCCACAAATGAAGATTCCAAATCATCCGACAATGATCTGGTGATCGCAATCGAAGGAAGCGTAAGCTCCATGGACCCGGCAAACATTCCGGATACAAACGCAATCTCCGCTACACGTGGTGTATACGAGACACTGGTTTCTTTTGATGAGAACCAGGAATTAACAGGCAAACTTGCTGAATCATGGGAAGTTTCCGATGACTCTCTTACTTATACTTTCAAACTTCGTCAGGGTGTTAAATTCCAGGACGGAACAGACTTCAATGCAGCAGCAGTTAAAGCAAACTACGATCGTGTAGTTAACAAAGACAACAACCTTCGTCAGAGAAGAACATTTATCGTAACTAACGAAGACGGATCTGAAACACCTCGTGTAGACAGCATTGAAACACCGGATGATTACACACTGGTTATCAAACTGACACAGGCATGGGCACCATTTATCAACCGTCTGACACAGTTCTGTATCATCAGCCCTGCAGCTCTTGAAGAGTATGGCAATGATATCATGAACCATCCATGCGGAACCGGTCCATATGTATGTACAGAATGGGAAGAAGGCGACCACACAAGCTTCGAGCGTAATGATGATTACTGGGGAGACAAACCGGGCGTTGACACTGTAACAATCAAAGAAGTTCCGGAAGCAGGTGCACGTACAGCTATGCTTCAGACAGGTGAAGCAGATTTCATCTATCCTACACCATCTGACCAGATTGAAGCAATCAAAGGAACAGACGATGTAAACATCCTTACAACAGACTCCAACATCATGAGATATGTAACTCTGAACATGGATCTGGAACAGCTTTCTGATGTAAAAGTACGTCAGGCTATGAACTATGCAATCGACAAAGATGCATACATCCAGTTAATGTATTCCGGATACGGAAAACCGGCTACATCTGTAGTTCCATCTATCATCGGTGGATATGAAGAGCAGGAAGCTTACGCATATGATGTAGACAAAGCAAAAGAACTTATGAAAGAAGCCGGATACGAAGACGGATTCAAACTTACTCTGTGGGGCGATAACACAACACAGGAAATCAAAGGTATGACATTTATTTCCCAGCAGCTTGCTCAGATCGGTATCGAAGTTGACGTTCAGCCAATGGAGCCTGCAACTGTAAGTGACAAGATTTATGTTGACAAAGAAGATGCCGAGATCAATATGTGGTATGTAAACTGGTCTGCATCTGACTTCACAATGGATGGTTCTTTACGTTCCCTGCTTTACAGCACAATGTGCCCTCCGACAAGTGCAAACACAGCATACTTCAATGACGCTGATTTTGATAAAGATATGGACGAAGGTCTTGCAACAGCTAACGAGGAAGAGCAGGCTAAATACTATGGTGATGCTCAGAAGATTGCATGGGAAGCATGCCCATGGTTATTCCTTGGCAATGACCAGATCATCTATTCTACAAAATCTTATCTGTCTGGCGTATATGTATCTCCGGACGGAGCATTTAACTTTGCAAATGCAACTTTAGCACAGTAAGT
>OGKX01000363.1_pt1 | contig 28612 bp, 21 predicted proteins | sample 1572541 | NCBI WGS metagenome assembly OGKX01 (sample SAMEA2581982, study PRJEB24529) | metagenome | biome: Human gut stool | place: China | collected 2011
CTGAAGATGCTTATAACATTATTCTTGAATCAATTCAAAACAGTTTCTGAATACCATTATCATTTTTGTCAACAAAAACCTTTCCGGAATATTGAGCATATCCCGATAAAGCAAACACAGAAATAATAAATATTGATATAATTTCTTTCATAATAGAATATTATAAAATTTTGATTGATTCGTGTGTTCCCATTTTTACCTGCTTTTATACATAAGTAGGTTTAAACCAGAGACACACAAACCCATCTAAAAAATGTATTAAATTCAATTTCTCTTTCAGACAACAGACTAATGAGTAGAAATGAATTGATAAACAGGTAAATACATTCATTTACAATTTTAAGCACCCACAAAGCTCAAGATAATAACAAAACCTTCATACTAACCTATACCAAACCAAAGAGAAGCTGTTCAAGATTTTATTCAAGATATTTCAAACAGCTTCTCATCAGCTTTAACTTCTATATGGTTTAATCTATTACCGCAGCAAATCCACCATTACGAGCCATTCTAATCCGTAGAATCTGTCCTTTTCGTACCCTTCCTTCCTTCTTTACGTAGTGCATGGCTTGCCGGTTGGCATTGACTCCGTCTTCATACGAAGTTATATGATAATCCCGGTCAGCATCCAGAAAATCCAAGGATAAGTCAAAAACGCGTTCATTGACATTACCGTTGGTGATACCTCCTATATACCATTTATCTTTTTTCCGTTTCGCTACAACTACATATTCACCGACCTTCGCGGCCAATGCAACCGTTTCGTCTGTCTCGACAGGAATTTCGGCCATAAAACGGGCACAATCTTCTTCCCGGTAGTACAGTGTCGGATTGTCTGCCATCATCTGAAGTCCTGTTTCAAACAGGACATACAGAGCCATCTGATAGGCACGGGTACCGATACTACCCGAATTCGGACGTTCGGCACGGTATGTTTCCGGTTGATAGCTGAGCATCGCTCCTGGAGTATAATCCATAGGACCGACCGCATTACGCAAGAAAGGCAGGAAAATACTGTTTTCCGGACGGCAACCTCCCATCTGTTCCATACCTCTAACCCCTTCGTAAGACAATACATTCGGATATTTATACTCCAAACCGGCTGGTTTAAAAGCTCCATGAAAATCGACAAACAGTTTATATTTAGCCGCTTCAGCCGCTACCCTTTCATAAAAATTCACCATCCACTGGTCACTCCGATCCATAAAATCAATCTTTACTCCTTTTATACCCCATTCGGAAAAAGTTTTAAAGAGTTCGAAATTATTGTCAACGGTCAGCCAAGTCAACCAAAGAACAACTCCCACATTCTTCTGTTTTCCATACTGTATCAATTCCTGAAGGTCGAGTCCCTTATTTGGAACATAAGGATTACGAGTACTCTGCGCCCAACCTTCATCAAGCAAAATATAGTTTATTCCGAACTTCGAAGCAAAATCTATAAAATACTTATAAGTATCCGTATTACATCCGGCTACAAAATCCACCTCCGGACCATAAGGTGTTGCTCCATTCCACCATTCCCAGGTTGTAAGCCCCGGTTTAATCCATGAAGGATCAGCAATCTTACAAGATTCAGCCAATCGGGCTGTCATCGTATTTTCAATCAGTTGACCGTCATCACTGGTTATGACAAAATATCGCCATGGAAAGTTACGTTTTCCACGTGTTTTTGCCAAATATCCGGCTTCTTTCAATAATTTCACACTACGGTCTCCATCTTCTCCGAATTCTATCGGATTTCTTGGAAACACGGAAGTCAGTTTATCTTTACCTCCCTTGGAAGTCAGAAACATAGCCGGATAATCTGCCAGATCGGATTCACTGATGAGAATCTTGTAATTGTCTTTTGCCTCTATCAGAACCGGCAATAAAGTATATTTGTCTGCAGACCTGTTCCATTCATCTGGACGTAAATGGCTATAAGGCTCCTCATAAGCTGTCTTAAAACCATCCGATTGCTGTACATGCAGCAAATATTCCTCCGGCAAACTTACCTGAAACAGTTCATTTGTTACTTCAACTTCTCCTTTTTTATCAGTAATGAAACGGTAAGCTATTCCATCATCGAATACACGGAACTCTACGGAGTAATTACCACGGAAATTCAAGAGCAGCTGATTATAATGATTGGTTATCGTAGAAAATTTAAAAGGCACTACCGGTTTTAAAAACTCGTTCACGGTTTTGCTTTTTTTCCCTATCAGTTTCGGATGAAGACCTAATGTTTTATCATCCATCTGCATTTGTAGTGTCCCATGCTTTAACAAAAGATGCTCCTTACAGAAGACATCATAATAAATCCCATCAGAAACTGTTATTTCCACCCGGATTGTATGATCAGGTGAAACAAGTTCATGTACTTTCTGTCCATACAGAGTCAAAAAACTACAAACTGTAACCAATAAAAACAAAATCTTTTTTATATCCATAATATTAATCTTTTTATACACAGCAATACTACTTATCTTTTACTGATTCTCAGACAAGCCCCTCCCCCGGCAGCCAGTTTTACGGAAACATTGTCACTCGGTTTCACTTTCAGTACCTTTACCTGATATGATTCCCTATTCGTCAGATAGTGCGCATCATCACCATCCAGTATCAGCTGGGCATGATATGTACCATCCGGCAAGAAAGACAACGGTATCGATAAAGTCCGCTCTTCCTCATTCGTTACTGCAGCTACCAGATAATCATCTGCCGTTTCACGCATCATCACTATATACTCACCTATCTTACCCGATAAGGTCTTACTTTCTTTCCAAGGCATCTTTTCCGCAGAAATAAAGTTCAACAATTCTGGATATTTATGATACATTTCCGGTATATCAGGAAGTATCGTCACCCCGGAAAAGGTAATCAAAGTCCGTGCTGTTTCCGATACGAGTGTGGAAGGAACCGGTTGACTCTCATCTATACGAGTAGTAGGACCTTGTCGTAAATCAAACATTCCGTTATTCATATCCACAGGTCCGGCCAGCATATTGACAAAAACAGTTGTGACGAAAGTCTTCGGTTCAAAAACCCGATGAGCATCCAATTGGGCATGACAAAATTCACGAGTCACAGCATTCGGCCAAGTACGCATCTGACCATACGGATGAACTGGACCATCATGAAAATCCACCAACAATTTATTTTCGGCACAAAGCCGGGTAATCTTTTGGGTCCAATGATTCTTTTCTTCAGGAGTACCATTCATAAATCCATATTTTATGCCGGCCGCTCCCCACTCTCCATACTGCCTTAAAGTCTTCTCTATCGGATATTTTTTACCACCGACATCATTCAAATACAACCAGATTCCAACACCTTTCTCCTTAGCATAAGCCAGCAGACGCTGGACATCTTTTGCTTTTGCGCCGGTAACCGGATCTGAATCTGCTTCAAATTCCGGGCCATACCAATTGGCATCCAATACCAAGTATCTGAATCCCTGTTCTGCAGCAAAATCTACCATACGAATCCATGACGGATAAGACATCGTATATCTAAAGCCATCATCCGTAACAGCTCCATTGATACGCCAGTCCCACACGGCAAGTCCTGGTTTCACCCATGAAAAATCATCTTTCGGATCAGGATTCAGCAATTCTATCAGATGAGAATCAACCAAATTACCGGGTGCTGTTCCATAAAGCAGAACCCTCCATGCCGAAACATTACCGGCTTTCAATTCAGAAGGTTTGGAAGAAACTTCAAACAGCAACTCTCCTTTCCGAGAAGTCAAGACCAAAGGTTCTCCTTCCATCAGATTTGCTTCATGAACTGCCATAAACTGATTCTCTCCAGCCTGCACAGTCATGACAGGATAACGTCTGCCCTCTACCTCTGCTAACTTATCAGGTCCCAAATTATGATGTTCACCGTTATAAAACCAGGCCGTATAATTTCCCGCAAAATCATATTGGGTCAATTCCCGCTTTACTCCAACAATTTTTTTCTCACTATCAGGAACCATATAACGAAAAGCAACCCCATCATTATATACCCGAAAAACCATTTCAAATGCCTTCAGACCTTGTTGATCGGTTGGAGCTACAAATGACAATGTCAACTCATTATACAAATCTTTCACCTGTTCACGTTTTCCCCAAACAGGTTTCCATATTCCATCATGACTCCGTTCCGAAACAGAAACTGACCAATCTCCGGATGGAATCATTTCATCCTGCACACTTTCATACCCCAAACGAGAATTTTTAATCAATTCTTCTCCATTTCCGATAAACGAATATTCCCATAAACCTATTGAATCCTTTTGAATAGTCAACGATAATCTGCCATCTGGAGAAGATAAGATATAAACCTCATCACTCCTATTTGAACAAGAAGTCACACAAGACAACCCTATCCCAATCACAGCAAGCAACAGATATATTTTCATATTACTACAATTTTATGATTACTGAACTATTACCTTTCACATGAACAACCTTGACCTTTGATGAATCCTTCAATGAATACAAACTCCGGCAAGCTTCTTCAGAAGTTTCCACATAGATTTTCACTTCTGCGTCGTATCGGGTAGAATTAAATAACTGCAATTCCATTTTCTCATCATCCTGATCCAGTATCTTTACGTTCAGATGATCAAATACTTCGATAAAACCTTTATCTTTCTGTACATAAATACTCGGAAGCTGTGTTACTGTAAGCATAGCTGCCACTTCTACCCAGGCACAAGAAGCAAATAAATTTCCGCCCACATTCCTTTTTCCTTCCCAATCAGACAAATTTACCCGTTCACAAACTCCACCCGGTTCCAGATTTCCAACCATCCGGTCTTTATGACTAATATATTGCGGAACTCCATGCGAAATATCTTTCAACAGTTCGATAGCATATTTATCTCCTGTGGCCCGGTAATATTTCAACAGAGATTCTCCAGACCACGTACAAATAGCAGGAGCACTATGCTTATTGGCAGCACTGGCCCAAACAGAACCTGTAGAATGAGCATTTATCTGATGCATGATAGAATGTTCCGGAAACTGAAAATCATACGAAACAACCCAACTGGCACAAACCGGCAATAAATCTTTGGCACAAACCAGCCACTTCCTGTTTCCTGTCACTTCGTATAAAGTAACATATGATTCAAACAATGCAAATGCAGATTCACTATCCGGCGTGGAAAGGATCTCTGCCGGCCCCCCCGTAGTATATCCTTTCAAAACAAACTCATGATAAAATTTATCAGCTAATCCCTCTGCAGCATACAAATATCTGCTTTCACCAAAAGTTTGCGAAGCCAATGCCAGTCCTGCAGGAACAATAGCTCCGGCTGTAGAACCACCAATACAGATATCTCCGGTCTCTACATCTACAAACTGGCCGACCTGTCCATATTTGTCCCACAGATTACAGAATACATCAGCCTGCCTTTTCAGACTATTATACCACGCTACAGGAACTTCTTTATGTAAATCTTTCAGTTGAGAGAACTGTTTCTGAGCCATATACAGGAAATCCCCCTGTGAACGGACAAAAGTTTCATCATTCTTGAATGCCTCAGCAAATCCAAAACTTTTAAACTCTTTTCCGTTTCCATAAGCATAGTACAACCCCGATGGAGCTTGAGTTTTTTCAAAAATCATATTCAGATTCTTAAGAGCGCGGTTTATCCCGGTTTCATCTCCTTGCAAAAGAATCGGCAAAGTAGCCTGTCCACCACCTACCCAACCCAACTGCCAGATTTGATTCCAGCCCGCATTAGAACCAGGTTTAGTCAAACAATACATTCCAACTGTTTCATCCCATCTGTCCTGTTGAAACAATTGATTCATCACACGCCAAACTTCACTGAAAGGCATAACGGAATAGTCTGAAACAGACGGATTAAAACCTTTGCGATTCCGCAAGAAACAAGCATACATATCCTGTAAAGAACTTGCAGGTTGCTCATACACCCTAAATACCAGCTCAACGACATCTCCTTTATGCAGATTTGCGGCCTGATCTTCCGATATGTCAAAACCTGCCCCGGTTGCACGTTTCTCTCTCACAACTGGAGACATGACAGCAAACCTAGCCTGCTTCTCCATTTTATTTTCTTCAATAAAAAGTCCAAAATCTCCCCACTGATTTCCTTGCTTACATTGGATCATCCAACTTTTTGACTTAACCGGTGAATAAAAAGCCATCAATGGGGTAGCAGCATTTCCTGTTGTCAACTCAATTTTTCCATAATTCTCGTATTTCTCTAAACTGGGGACTAAAGTAGTTGTAGTAGGCATGTCTATTCTCCACTCTTCCCGATTATACCAATAAGGAGGATAACTCATTACCTTCTTATCAAAACGATTTCCGGCATATACAATAGAAGGAACAAATACAAAATTATCGGCAGACCAGTCATCAAAGCAAAAATTTACTCCTACAGAAACTTGAGAAGCACATTGGCTGAGTAAGATATACCTTATCTTATAATCGACAATTCCCTGTTTCTTATCCACAATTATACTATCCACCTCCAACTGCCATTTTTGGGACCGGGAATCCGTCACACCCCTGCAATTCCACGGAATAGTTTGAGTGGCCTCAACTTTATTACCTGAGTAATAATTTATAACAAAATGTTTATCTTGTGCATAAATATGCAAACAGACAAACACAGCTAACAAAAACAAAACTTTCTGTTTGTTCAACATAGTACACTGATATTATAGATTTACAAAAAACGTTATTGGCTTAATCTCTATTCTTTGGTAGTCTTGATTAAAAATCCACCAATCATTCGATAACATACCAAGTATACCCGTTTGCCGGAATAGTCACTTCCACCTGCACCGAATAGTCTCTTCCCAACCTATATTCCACACTGCTGCCTTCCTGTTCCCGGATTCGGGCAGTTTCCGTCAGACCGGTATAATAGAGTGGAAGGTCTATCTTACGTGTAATAGCCTCATCTGTCGGGTTAAAGAATAAGGCGAATCCTTTTTCTTTCCCCTGCGGATTGACATGCATAATACCATCCCAGTCCTGTGCATCAGGCTTACGGAGGTGGATAATATCACTGTTCAGGACATTCCGATACTTCTTATACCAGCGTATAATATCCGTCACAACTGCTTTTGTCTCAGGTGTATCATACAGACGGGGTCCCCGATAACAAGCCTGGATTCCTGCCCCGTAATTCTGTACCATCAGCATCTTGTATTCAAACAGGTGTTCGCTGAGCGGTTCCAATGTAGCTGCAGCCCCTCCCCCATGATATTCTACCAAAGGAACAAAACTCCAGAGTGAAGAAGGAATACGTTCCCATGTACAGTCATAGTTCAACTGACGGGTATGGATTAACTGACGGTCACGCGGCAATGACCAGTTTGTTTCCCGGTAACCGATACTGGTTTTCGTGGAACCGTTCAGGAAATAGAAGTCCGGCACATTCAGATAAATACCTTTCTCGCGCATCCAGTGATACAGTTCCGTAATCTTGTGGAACTGGTTCCATTGTGAATCCTGTAATCCTTTATGATGTGTATGCAAAGTGGAGGCACAGACATCGCCCGGATAAGAACCGTCGTGTTCAAAACAGGTCATGCCGGTCTTCTCAAAGAAAGTTCTGATTTTACTGAAATATTCATATCCCCAGTCACTGCACAGACAAGGCGAACTGCCAAACCTCATACCTCCCCGCTTACCGGTCTTCGGATTGATGACATCCACTTCTTCACTGATCCAGCGGCTGGCCAGAAGCGAATAACAGCCCATCTCGATACCTTTGCTACGGGCATACTCTACCAGTCCCTTGAATTTGGCAATATTCGCTTCGGATATATCTTCGGCATTCGCACCGGAACCGAAACTGAGGATAATCATCTCATAACCGGTCTCGGCACATTGGTCGACTGCCCTTCTGACCGTCTCCGGGTCACTGGAAGTAAGGTGCATGAATATAGGATTTTCTGTCAGCCAAGGGGCCACAGCACGATAAAACCTTCGGGTGAACAACCCCTTACGTTCACGGTCATCGCTATCGAAAGGCATTTCATAAACGTTGAAAGTGCAGAAGGTCTCTCCGGCTTGCAGAAGCTGGTCCGGCCCCATCTCCGGAGAAACATCCAATATGCAGCGGGTTTCCATCGGATAATTCCGCTGCGAAGTGTATTCCGGGTCCATCACCCATTTCTCGGTAATGTCCGTTTCACGTTCCGTAAAGGTACCTTTACAGGCATAGTCACTTTCAATGTGGATATTAGGAAGACGAAACAGGTCCGGATTACCGTCACCCGGCGATTCCGGCTCGGCAAAAGCCAGGTATTCCAGCTTGAAAGCATCAATATTCAAGGGAACAGACGACTGATTCTCCACTTCCATCCGTTTCCGGATAACCGGAATCTCGTCATAGACAGCGAAACAGAGCTTCACCACCACATCCTTCAACTCCTTATCTCCCCGAAGCGTAAAGACCAGTTCCTTTCCTGTAGCCGATTTTTTGTTCAGTGCCCAGCGGTTACGTGCCCAAGGAAGTGTTTCCCCCACTGACCTGATTTCGAAATCCTCTACCAGAAACGATTCCGGTATTGTGGTCATCTTATCTATCCATTCTTCTTTCAGATAAGCTCTTTCGGGTTGTCCTGCCAAACCACCGATACTCCACTTCTTTCCGTCAATCTGTAAAAAACCCTCGCCACTGACTGCACGTATCATGCTTTCGCCCGTCATCCGGTTCGTCAGATGTGTGGTAGCCAAATTCGGAAAGATACGGAATGTCCTGGCCACCATACCATTGGCAATCACAATACTCTTCCCGTCCGGCGAACGGTAAATCCCCGCCTCCGACTTTTCCGGAGTCAACAGCCAGTCGAACGGTGTCCGGTCCGAAAGCCGGGACTCCCACACAGGCAGTTTCCCTATCTGCTGCTCCAACCGTGCAATGACCGTTTCACTTTGCCTGGGTCCTTCCCCGACTGACTGGACATCCACCATCTCCGGCATCTTCCCCTGATAACCGATGACCGGAGATACCAATAACACCTGATCACCGCTCGCCCCGTCGGCCGTCGGGTCGACAACCATTTCCAGCATCCGTATATCCTTCAAGGATACATCGATTTGCTTCGGAGCGTCCCCCTGCCGGATGACACCGCTGCTATAAATTTCCTTACCATCTGCCTTCAGAATCACCTCGACAGAACCTTCCCCGATGTTACCGTCGGTTCCGGTCAATCCTAGGAACCGTTTACCTTCGCCTTCTTTGCGGAAAAGCAGCTTGGTCCCGTCCACCAAAGGCTGGACCAATAAAGAAGCATCATCATTCCCGATATCTGTGGAAAATATACCCACTTGCGTCTGGAACCGTTCCGCTTCTCCATCCAACCTGATTTTAGCCACTGACGGAGCATGTAACTTGATGGTATCATCCTCGGTAATGACCGTACCATATTCCTGCCAGACTTTGGACAAGTCCAGATTCTTTAACGAAATTTTCTCTTGAGCCTCACTCCCCATACTACAGGCCAGAAGACAAATAAGAATGACTGCTTTTTTCATATTTTGTGTATTACACCTTTATAGATTTAAATACTTGTACCTATAAGTAGGTTTAAAAGGTATGCACACACAAAACAAACAACGTTTTTCTGGAAAAAATTATAAACTATCGGATAGTCAACAACAGCCAGAGATAAATGACTTTACGAAGAATGGCCAATGCTGCTGTCAGGTGATTTTCTACTGTTCGTTTGCTGACTCCCAAACGGTCGGCGATTTCCTGATTGGAAAGTCCCTCTTCACGGCTCATCCGATAGACCTGCTGGCGTTGGGGAGACATCTGCCGGACTGCATTCTGAATCATGGCCTGAAGTTCACGGGCGAACAACTGTTCTTCTTCCGACTTAGCCTCTGACGTATTTTCCAGATACTCTTTTACATATTGCTCGGTCACTTCCAGATGATCAAAATAATCATACACCTTATAACGGGCCATCTGATACAGATAAGCAGAAAGAGACCTGACTTCCGACAACCTTTTCCGGTTCTGCCAAATAGACAAGAACATCTCCTGCGCTATGTCCCGGCTTAATTCCGGATCATGCGTCAAGCCCGTCAGGAAACAGACCAGTTTCGGCTGATATTGAAAAAACAGCTGTTCGAATGCGTGTATGTTTCCGGCTCCGATTTCTGCCAAAATATGTAACTCAGACTTCTCCATCAGTTAACAACCTACAAAAGAAACAAAATTCTTAGAATAATGAAAATATAGCAAAGAAAAAATAATGTAACTATATCAAAATTCCAATAGTTTTTTCAAATAGGTTATACCTAAAACTGCTTGTAAAATCTTAATTCTTTGCTCAATGCTTATTTAATATGGTTATCTACAAAATTTTAACACTCAAATCATAAATGCATCATGCGAAAACACTTATATACACCACTGATATTCAATCTGTTTACACTCTTATTCAAAGATATCCCATATAATTTATCCCAAAGAACAGCTAGAACTCCGCAGAATCATATATTAACATAACGGTTGTGCAAACCACCATTAGAATGCCGACATCGCCATCAGCAATGCCAAGAGATTACTTATAGAAATGCATTTTCCCCTTCCATCAAAGAAAAATCCCAATCCTGATTTGCCAGCCGCATTTATTCCTTTTTTCAGGAGAATTTTCCTTATGGCTTACGCCATGAAAATTCACCTGAAAAAGAATGCGGCGGCAAACGGATTAGAATTAAAGGAAAGATTACAGGGATTAACTGCGACCGACGTGACGCATAGCCGTGAATCAAAGGCGGCTATCCTTATATTCTATATATGGCCTCACAAATACTGTGAAAACCCACTTTCCCAAATAACAAAACATAGCCTGCCTATCAACTCCCAAAATAAGACAGGGATTTCAGCTCCCTCCGATCTGCATAGTCAGGTGGCTTCGCTATGTTTTTACTCCTACATCCAATTCTTTTTTCTTTTTTTCCTCTGTTCCCGTTCTTTCCTATCCTTCGTGTGACATTTGATGACACCTGATGACATCTAATGTCATCTATTTATAAATCAATCGTTTACTCAATTTATCATCTTACATTTGGACTGTAAAACAAATCAAGTAGTCACTCAAAACAAAAGATTATGGCACAAGAAAACAGTCCTGACAAGGAAAAAAGGCAAGGCCGGACAAAGAAACCGGAAAAGCCTTATGTGGAACAAATTGACGAGCTTCTGCTGGTACATAACAAGAACGACCCCAAGGAGGGTTTGGGAGTGGTCAGCAAAGCAGACGAGAAAGGTAATTATCAGACGGTTGCACCGGAGGAGAAGAATGAGAACTCATTTCTGAAATTCGACAAGAATTCGAGTATCCTCGAAAATTTTATCAAGAACTTCTGGAGCCAGCTGAAGGAACCTACGCATTTCAGGCTTATCCGCATGACCTTCAACGATTACAGGCAGAACAAACAGGCTCTCAAGGACCTGGCCGAAGGCAAGAAAACAGACGCGGTAAAGGAGTTTCTAAAACGCTATGAAATCGTACCGAAAGCAAACAATCAGAAAAACAGTCAAACAAAAGAGGAGGAAACAACAATGGCAAAGAAGCAGGAACAGACAACGCAGGCTCAGCCTGAACAGGTATCACAGGTGGAAGCTGCCGCACAGGGGCGCGAACAGCAGGAACCGCAACACCAACAGACACCCACGTACCGCTATAACGAGAATATGATTAACTGGGAGGAACTGGGTAAGTTCGGCATATCCAAGGAAATGCTGGAGCAGTCCGGACAGCTTGACAGCATGCTGAAAGGATACAAGACCAACAGAACTATGCCGCTGACACTCAACATTCCTGGGGTACTGACCGCAAAGCTTGATGCACGCCTTTCGTTCATATCCAACGGCGGGCAGGTCATGCTGGGCATCCACGGTATCAGAAAGGAACCTGAACTGGACCGTCCTTATTTCGGACATATCTTCACGGAAGAGGACAAGAAAAACCTGCGTGAAAGTGGAAACATGGGACGCGTGGCTGACCTTAACCTGCGTGGCAACACGACAGAGCCATGTCTGATTTCCATCGACAAGAATACCAACGAACTGGTAGCCGTACGACAGGAGCATGTCTATATCCCGAATGAAATCAAAGGTGTTACTCTGACTCCGGATGAAATTCAGAAACTGAAAAACGGAGAACAGATATTCGTAGAGGGAATGAAGTCCAATCAAGGTAAAGAGTTTAATGCCAATCTGCAATATAGTGCGGAAAGAAGAGGCATCGAATTTATCTTCCCGAAAGACCAGGCCTTCAACCAGCAGACACTCGGCGGTGTACCGCTTTCTCCCATGCAGCTCAAAGCGTTGAACGAAGGACACACCATCCTTGTAGAGGATATGAAACGAAAGAACGGCGAACTGTTTTCCTCCTTCGTTACCATGGACAAGGTTACAGGCGGACTCCAATATACGCGCCACAATCCGGAAACGGGAGAAATCTACATACCAAAGGAAATCTGTTCGGTACAACTCACACCGGAGGACAAGGAAGCGTTACGCAAAGGGCAGCCCATCTATCTTGAGAACATGATCAACCGTAAAGGTGAGGAATTCTCGTCATTCGTCAAGCTGGACCTGGCAAGCGGAAGACCACAGTATTCCAGAACTCCGGACGGTTTCAACGAACGACAGGCACCTACCATCCCGGCTGAGGTTTACGGACACCTGCTTTCGGCACAGGAAAGAGCAAATCTTCAGGACGGAAAGGCCATCCTTGTAACGGGTATGAAAAGTCCCAACGGCAAACCGTTCGATTCCTATCTGAAAGTAAACGCAAACACCGGACAGCTGCAATATTTCCAGGAAAATCCGGATGTACGCCGCAATACCTCACAGCGTGCTTCACAGACTGACAATACCCAACAGCAGGAACAGAAGAAGGGAGCAAAACAGGCTGTCTGACCTGAACGGGATTCAAATCATTCAAATCATCAATTACTAAAAAAGGAAAGAACATGAACAAGAACAATCATCATATCTACAAGGCTGAACAAATCGACTGGGAGAAACTGGAATCGGTAGGTATCAGCAGATCGCAAATTGAAAAGGACGGAAACATGGACCTGCTTCTTCAGGGAGAGGAAACCAATATCATGTCCATTAAAATCAAGACTCCTGTATTTTCACTTACAATGGATGCCACACTCTGTCTGATTGAAGACGAGAATGGAAATCCGGTCATCAGCGTAAACGGTATCAACCCTTCAGGTGAATAAATAAGAATCCATAATGTATCATCTCTCTTTCCATACGGACTTACCGTATGGAAAGATATAAAAAACAGAATTTATCATGATTGCCATATTAACAGACAAACCAAGTGTAGGAAAAGAAATCGGAAGAATCATCGGTGCAACCAGAGTAAAAAACGGATATGTGGAAGGAAACGGCTACATGGTTACGTGGACTTTCGGGAACATGCTGTCACTGGCCATGCCGAAGGACTACGGAACCCAGAAGCTGGAACGGAATGACTTTCCTTTCATCCCGTCCGAATTTGAGCTGATGGTACGTCATACACGCACCGAGAACGGATGGATACCGGAGATTGATGCCGTGCTCCAGCTTAAAGTAATCGAGAGGGTGTTTCAGGCATGTGACACCATCATTGCGGCTACCGATGCCAGCCGTGACGGGGAAATGACATTCCGCTATGTATATCAATATCTGAACTGTACACAGCCCTGTTTCCGTCTGTGGATTTCATCTCTTACCGACGAGTCTGTGCGTCAAGGCATGGAAAATCTAAAACCGGACAGCTGTTACGACAGCCTGTTCCTTGCTGCCGACAGCCGCAACAAGGCAGACTGGATTCTCGGAATCAACGCCAGCTATGCCATGTGCAAGGCGACGGGACTCGGCAACAATTCCCTCGGACGGGTGCAGACACCGGTACTGGCTGCCATCAGCAGACGCTACCGCGAAAGGGAGAACCATATTTCATCGGACAGCTGGCCCATCTACATCAGCCTGCAAAAGGACGGCATCCTTTTCAAGATGCGCCGCACACAGGATCTTCCCGACAAAGAATCCGCTACAATGTTTTTCCAGGACTGCAAGCTGTCACATCAGGCACAGATTACAGGTATCAGCCACAGCGTTAAGGAAATACTTCCACCGGATTTGCTTGACCTGACACAACTTCAGAAGGAAGCGAACATCCGCTATGGTTATACCGCATCAGAGGTGTATGACATCGCACAGTCCCTTTATGAAAAGAAACTGATTTCCTACCCAAGGACTTCCAGCCGTTATCTGACGGAGGATGTGTTTGACTCGCTTTCACCAATCATGGCGCATCTGCTATCATGGGAACTGTTCCCTGCCGCTAAAGGAACTGGAGGTATTGACATATCCAGTTTGTCCCGCCACGTAATAAACGCAGAAAAAGCCAATGTACATCATGCCATCATTATTACAGGTATCCGTCCCGGAAATATGTCCGAAAAGGAAATGCAGGTTTACAGACTTGTAGCCGGAAGGATGCTTGAAGTATTCATGGCTCCATGCCGCATAGAAACGACAAATGTTGAAGCGGTTTGTGCGGCGCAACATTTCAAGGCCGAACAAACAAGAATCATTGAAGCCGGCTGGCATGACGTGTTCATGCATTCCGACATGATCCCGGCATCGGGATATTCCGTCAAAGAACTCCCCGAAGTGGAGAAAGGTGATACCCTGAATGTATGCGGATGTAACCTGATACACAAGAAACAGCTGCCGGTAAATCCGTTCACGGATGCAGAACTGGTGGAATACATGGAGCTGAACGGATTGGGCACGGTATCCTCACGTACCAATATCATCCGTACACTGGTTAACCGTAAGTATATCCGTTATTCAGGGAAATATATTGTTCCGACCCCGAAAGGCATGCTCACCTACGAAACCATCCGTGGAAAGAAAATTGCGGATACTTCACTCACCGCAGACTGGGAAAAACAGCTGGCCGGACTTGAAAGCGGAATGATAACCGGACAGGACTTCCTGAACAGGATCAGGAATCTCGCCAAGGAAATGACTGATGACATTTTCAACACCTATTCCACAAAAGAAGAATAACATCTATACCTAAGCAACCAGGAGAATGCAGGCCGGAAGGTCTGCATTTTTTTGTATCCGTACAGAAAAGAATCTGTTTTTCCGCTTTTAAGCGGCAAAGGTCTTGGATTGCCTGCCTTTTGCCGCAAGGCTGCCTTCAAGGGCTTGGCTGGACAGGAAAAAATCATCCTCGCTGCGCTCCGGTATTTTTTCCTGCCAGGCCTTGCGCAAAAAGGCAATCCAAGAGGCCGGAGGCCTATAAAATCGGGAAAACACATCCCGATGGGATTATTCATTCATAAAATTAAGGATTATGGAACTACAGATTATCGAAAGTATCAGCAAGCATGCGGTAACCCTGGTATTGGTTATCGGAATACTTATGCTGACAGACAAAGGTATCATGCCTACCGGTATTATTGCAATGCTCCTGCTCACCGGAGGAATCATAGGATTTCTTTTCAGAGCTCTTCTACTGATTGTCAGGATAGCATTTATCTTTTTCATTGTCGGACTCCTGTTTTTCTAACCAATAAAACCAACGGATATGAAAACAAGTACATGTATATCTTCTGCTCCTGTCATGCCGGCTGTATGGCCACAGAGTGAACATATCAGACCGGTCAAAAGACGTCTGCCCAATACAGTTGATGAGCCTAAAAACATCGGCTACTATCTGGAATCTCTGCGTGATATTTCCAGCAATCCTGACAGAGAGAATGTCCTGAAAGAATTCTTCAAGGAAACTTATGTATAACCATAAAATTTTTCAATTATGTTTTTTCAATCAATTTATCAGATGATTACAGCAGGAACGGATTTGAATATCAATATCCGTAAAGTGGACAACAGCCTGAGTGTGGCAGTCATACCAAGGCGGAACAGCCTGAAAGAGGATACGCGGCAGAACATGGTGCCGCTGGTCGTGAACGGAACACCGGCAGAACTGGATATGGGCTTCCTGCAGACCATACTCCAACCGATACAGAAGGTACAGGGACTGCTTGTCAATGCGGAAAATTTTGAGAAACAGGCAGAAAAGGCCACATCACAGACCAAATCATCCAAGGCTCCAACAGTACCGGCCGAATCAAAGGAAGCCAGGGAAAAACGTGAAAAGATGGAAAAGCTCCTCAAGAAGGCTGATGATGCAACTGCTGGAAAAGCCACGCGACTTTGACCCTTTTGGCCAAACAGGAATGTCCCCTTTGGCTACAATATGATTGACCCTTTTGGCCAAAATAGTATTGACCACTTAGCCCACCTGTTGTTATAGATTTTTTGTGTAGATTTGAGTACCCGAGTCCTGGTGTAACGGGGGCGATAATAAAATCTATACAAATGGATAAACGAATCAAAAACATTTTAAGATGTTATGCGGCCGGCATGGGAATCAAGGAAACGGCATCCACGTTTCATACTTCCCGTAATACTGTCCGCAAGTATGTCCGCTTGTTCCTCTCAAGCGGCAAGAGTATTGAAGAACTTCTTTCCCTGTCCGATGGGCAGTTGAATGAGTTGTTCGGCTGTACGGAATCCCGGCATCGGGAGCCTTCTTCCAGAAGGATTGAATTGGAGGCCTTGCTTCCCGGATATGTATCCCGTCTGTCACGTAAAGGCATGAGTGTCCGAAAACTGTTCAGGGAGTACCATGCCGAATATCCGGACGGTTTCCAGTTATCCTCCTTCAAGCGGGCTGTCCGTCAGTACAAGTTTCACGTCAAGGTCGTCGGTCATGTCGAGCACTATGCCGCAGACCAGATGTATATTGACTTTGCCGGTGACAGGCTTGAAGTCGTTGATGAAATGACTGGCGAGACGAAGAAAGCCGAGGTATTTGTCGCCATCCTTCCGTTCAGCCATTATACCTACTGTGAAGCCGTATGGTCGCAACGCAAGGAAGACCTGATAAAGGCATGTGAGAATGCCATGCAATATTTTGAAGGCGTTCCTGCGGCTATCGTCCCCGACAATCTGAAGGCCGCCGTCGCACGGAGCGACCGCAACGAGCCTGTCATCAATGATGATTTCGCCGCTTTTGCCGAATATTACGGCTGTGCGGTCTATCCCGCCCGTGCGCGTCACCCCAAGGACAAGGCTTTGGTAGAAAATGCCGTAAAGCTCCTCTACCGTTCCATTTACTTTGACATAGAAGGAATGACATTCTCCAGCCTGGAGGAACTCAATACCGCCATCCATGTCTCCCTGCTTGATTTCAATGAAAAGGTGATGGCCGGACGGGAGGTGTCACGCAAGGAAATGTTCCTTCATGGAGAGAAGGATTATCTCCGGCCGCTTCCTGTGGAACGTTACGTAATGAAAGAGAGGAAACTGATGACCGTAGGAAGGAACTCTTACGTTTCCTTGTTCAAGCACCATTACAGTGTTCCAAAGGAATATATAGGAAAGCGTGTGACGATTCTCTATGATGCCGACACGGTGGAAATCTACTGTGGCATGAACCTTGTGGCCACCCATGACCGCTGTGACATTCCTTACACTTATTCCTGGAAAAAGGAGCACAACCTGCCCGGCCATTATGGCCCCTATGACAAGGACCTGGAGGAACTTTTCCGGCGTGCCTCGGAAATAGACAATATCGTATTGAACTATCTCCGTGAAGTGGAGCGTTTCATGCAATATCCGCCAAAGGCGTTCAGGTCCTGTCGGGGTATCCTGGCGTTGGAGAAAAAATACGGCCGCGACCGTCTGGTTGCGGCTTGCGTATGTGCGGACCAGAAGTTGCAATACGGATATCAGGCCTTGCGCGAGGTGCTTGAACTGGGAGAAGATGCGGATTTCCTTCCCGATGAGGACGGGAAAGTACAGCCCGACGTGACTTCCCCGACCCCATTGACCCACAAAAATATACGCGGACGTGAATATTACAGAAAGGACAAACAATAAAACTCATATTTATGGAAGTAAACAATAAAACGGCTCCCGTTACGGGACAACAGGACCAGAATACCATATCACTGGATTTAATGAACCGTATGAAACTGCATGGTATGGCAGAGGCTTTCAGGGAAAGTCTTGCCGGCACCACTCCGCAATCCATGACTGCGGACACGTTCCTTTCCATGCTCCTTGCACGCGAATGGGACTATCGCTCCCAGGCTGCCATTGCACGGCTCACCAAAAATGCGGCATTCCGCTACAAGGCTTATATTGAGCAGATTGACTATGCCACGAACCGGGGACTGGACCGCAATCAGATGGAACGTCTCGCCACCCTTGATTTTGTGCATAAGGCACAGAACCTTTTCATCACCGGTTCTTCAGGAACGGGGAAAAGCTATCTGGCCTGTGCCCTCGGCCACGAAGCATGCAAAAGGGGATTCCGAACCTTCTATGCCAACACCCCGAAACTGCTCGGTGCGCTGAAAGTCGCCAAAGTCAAAGGTACACTTGAAACGGAACTCAAGAAAATTGAGCGATGCCAGTTACTCATCCTTGACGACCTGTTCATCGTTCCTCTTGATGCCAAGGAACGGCCCATACTGCTTGAAATCATCGAGGACAGGCATGAACGGAAATCCATCATCATCACATCGCAGTATCCATCCTCCAACTGGTACGACATGGTTGGTGACCCGACAATAGCCGATGCAATCCTTGACCGTATCATACATACGGCTCATACCATAGAGCTATATGGTGAAAGTATGCGAAAGTTAAGGTCTAAGAAAAATGAGAAATTTTAAAAGGGTAAAATAAAAGTGACCCCCAACACCAGGGCTTTAAGGGGTCAATTGTATTGTAGCCAAAGGTGGGCAAATCCTGTTTGGCCCAAAGGGTCAAAGTCGCGTGGCTTTTCCACTATTTCATTCGTGACCTTATCCTGCTTAAACTTGTCTGCGTAATGCCAAGATACGAGGCTATGCTGCCCAATGGCAGCCGTTGCAAGAGTTCCGGATCCATCTCAACCAGTTGCCTGTAACGCTCTGAGGCGATAGCTGAGAGCATGGAGATTAATCGTTGTTCAGTCTCCAAAAGTTCCATTTCCGCATACCGTCGTCCCCAATTAGCAATATGCAAATCTTCCAAAAACAATTCCTGCAATTTCTTCCTCTTCAAGACATACAGAACAGAATCCTCCATCAGTTCCATTGTCTCATATCCAGCCTCGTCGTTTACATATCCTTTCATAGAAACAATGGTAGCACCTTCCTTGCCTATCCAAAACGTAATTTCTTTTCCGTCAACATAAGTAAAAGCCCTGACAATACCCTGTTTAATGAAAAATATATCTTTCTCTACCTTGTTTATTTCCAATATATGAAATCCTTTAGGCAATGTAATCTCTGACATACAACGATGCAATTTGTCTAAAGACTCTTCAGGCAGAGGGTATCTTAAACTTAAAATCTGTTCCAGTTCCATACTCCATCAACACTTATCACCCTGCGAAGGTAACAAAAAGATGCGTCATAAATCAGGAAGCATGTCTCTTTTTGTCAAATGCGAAATCATTTTTTGCCAAATGTAAAAAGGTTTAGTGTAAGATGTACCTACTTTTGCATCGAACTTTAACACGGAATAATATGGAACATGATTTTTTGGAGATTATTAAAACGCGACGCAGTTGTCGTAAATTTCAGGACAGACAAATTTCCCATGTGGAATTGGATGCCGTACTTGAAGCAGGAACTTACGCACCTTCAGCAGGAGGGCGCCAAAGTGCGTTTATCGTAGCTGTGCAGAATAAAGAGCAGCGCAAAAAACTGGCTGCAATGAATGCGGCAGTAATTGGATCCAAATCAAATCCTTTTTACGATGCTCCCACTTATGTATTGGTTTTTGCTCCCTCAAATGCTCATACTGCTATCGAGGATGGAACTTGTGTGCTTGAAAATATGATGCTTGCAGCTCATGCCTTGAACTTGGGAAGCTGTTGGATTCATCGAGAGAAAGAAATGTTCACCACAGATGAAGGGAAAAAGATGATAAGGTCATGGGGGCTGCCTGACGGACTGATGGGCATCGGTGCTTTGGCATTGGGCTATCCTGATGGCAAACCAGCGCCTGCCGTCACACGAAAAGAAGGGTATTACCGTATAATTAGATAAAAATGTCACACAATTTACTCAAGGCGATTTTTTATGAATTGGATTATCTTATTATTGGCCGGACTCTTTGAAGTAAGCCTGACTTTTTGTTTGGGGAAGACTCGGGCCGCATCCGGTTTCGAGTTCTATCTTTGGGGTGGAGGTTTTCTTATCTCCACAATATTAAGCATGACGCTGCTTGCCAAAGCCGTGCAAACATTGCCGTTAGGCACAGCTTATGCCATTTGGACGGGTATTGGGGCGGTAGGTACGGTCCTGATAGGCATTTTTGTCTTTAAGGAACCGGCCACACCGATACGCCTTTTCTTCCTGTTCACGTTGATAGCGTCTTTGATAGGTTTGAAGATTGTTTCTTACTGAAAGGGGAATACATGAAATATGAATTGAAAGCCAACCAGGGTATTCCGGCTTCGTTGCTGGTCATGCTTTCCATTGCAACCGGATTGTCCGTCGCCAACTGTTACTATAACCAGCCCTTGTTAGGCAGTATAGCCACAGATTTTAAAATAAATGATTTGTCCGCCAATGTGGTGGCTACATTAACGCAAGTCGGTTACATGCTTGGTCTGCTGTTTATAATTCCATTGGGAGACCTGCTTTCACGCCGTAAGCTGATATTAACCAACTACGTTCTTGCAGCCTGCTCTCTGCTGGCGATTGGTACGGCACAGGACATCCGTATCGTATGGGTGGCATCGCTGATAGCTGGAGCAACTTCTGTTATGCCGCAGTTTTTCATACCATTTGTGTCCTATCATTCAGCACCAAGTCATAAGACCCGTAATGTAGGCATTATGCAGTCCTGCCTGCTGGTAGGAATCTTGGGGTCACGCATTCTGAGCGGGCTGATAGCCGATGCCTGGGGATGGCGTATGGTTTATTTCATAGCAGCCGGGCTGATGGCATATTGCTGGCTGATGATGTACAAAGTGCTTCCTGCTTTGCCTGCACAAATGAAGGTAACATACGGGAGACTGATGAAGTCGCTATGGCATATTCTACGAAAATATCCCTACCTGCGCATCGCTTCTACCCGAGCGGCATTAGCTTATGGTGCTTTCTTTGCCTTATGGAGTTGCCTTGCCTTCAAGATGAAGCAAGCCCCTTTTTTTGCTGGAGATGATGTCATAGGGGCATTGGGATTTTGCGGATTGGCAGGAGCTGCTACAGTGGTATTCATCAGTAAATATATTTCTGTTTATGGAGCCAGACGTTTTTCTCTCATAGGCGGAGTCGTTATGCTGGTGGCTTGGCTGACGGCATGGTGTGGCGGCGACAGCTACGCAGGCATCATCATTGCCATTCTTCTGATTGATGCGGGAATGCAGAGCATTCATCTTGCCAATCAAACCAGTGTAGTAACGCTTGACGCTGAAGCCATCAACCGTGTAAACACGCTTTACATGACCATTTATTTTCTTGGCGGTTCTGTGGGAACGTTTGTAGCCGGTATCTGCTGGGAGCATTTTCAATGGACGGGAACAGCCATAGCGGGACTGACTTTCATTGCCTTGTCCTTGCTGGTCAGTTTTACATTTAAGGAAAGTAAGATATGAGCTCCAAACATCATATCCTATTTGACTTGGACGGCACGCTGACCGACTCATTCAAAGGTATAGTCCACAGTGTGCAATATGCCTTATCTCGCTATGGCATCGTTGAAAACGATTTGCATAAGTTAACCCCGTTCATTGGACCGCCATTGACCTATTCGTTCAGAGAATTTTATCATTTCTCCGAAGCACAGGCGGACGAGGCGGTAAGATATTACTGTGAATATTTTTCCGAGAAAGGTTGGTGCGAGAACACAGCCTATCCCGGTATCCCGGAGATGTTGAAGACATTGTGTGAAGCAGGCAAGCATCTTTATGTGGCAACCTCCAAGCCCACGGAATTCGCCGTACGGATATTGGAACATTTTGGATTATCCGTTTTTTTCGATTATATTGGAGGAGCTTCTTTCGATCGTTCACGGGAAAGTAAGGTCGAAGTAATGCGTTATTTATGTCAGCTGGCAAACATTACCGATATGGACAGTGCCATAATGGTGGGTGACCGCAAGTTCGATGTATCAGGTGCCCATGCTATCGGAATGGAATGTGTTGGTGTTCTCTATGGCTATGGCTCAGAAGCAGAATTATCATCGGTTCATGCTGACAGGCTGGTTTCTTCAGTAACAGAACTTACGTATGAACTTCTTGCCAAAGTGTAGCTATTTACATAAATTTACAGATTGTTATTAAGTGTTACAATTTAAAATTCTTGCAGGCTACGTTATCATGATGGCGGTCATCGGCAGCATGGCCGCCATTTTGGTGCATGAGCGCAAACGCATCAGGGAGATAGAAGCCGGCACGGAAACCATCCGGCAGGTGCGCCGTGACATAAGTGAGGCCCACCGTTGTATCACCCGGCTTGCCCTGTTGGGCGAGGGCGTCGTCGGCTGGGACGAAACGGACTACCGCCATTACCATGCCCAGCTCCTGAGCACCGACAGCCTGCTGCAAGCCATGAAACCGCTCTGCCGCGAATACGTGCGCCCGGCACAGATAGACACGCTCCGCTCCCTCCTGACGGACAAGGAAACCCATCTGCGGCACATCATGGAGGTGATGGAGCGGCAGGACGAGGCAAACAGCCTGCTGGTGAACCACCTGCCCGAAGTAGCCCGACGGGCTACACGTGTCCGCACCGTGAGGAAGAAGAAAAGCGGGCTGGCAGGCTTCTTTGGCGGCAAGAAGACCGTACAGGTGCTGCCATCCGCCGGGGAACTCCACGCCTTCAGCGACAGCCTGACCGCCCTGCAAAGGAAACAGGCGGCGGAGATGGAAGCATACGCCGACAGCCTGCGCATCCGCAACCGGACGCTGAACAGGGAACTGGGCGGCTGATACGCGACCTCGACACGCAGGCACAGGCCGCATTCGACGCACGAGAACAGGACATATCGGAGGCGCAGGCACTGTCCGTCAGGCTGCTGACCGCCACCATCTCCGCCGCCATCGTACTGCTGTTCCTCTCCGGTCTTGCCATCCACCGGGAAATCAGGCGTAACGACCACGAACGGAAACAGCGTGAGCAACTCATCGGAAAGTTGCAGGAGAGCAATAACGCAAATGAAAAGCTAATCAAGTTGCGGCGCAACCTCATCCAAAACGTCACCCACGAACTGCGCACCCCGCTGACCGCCATCGGCGGCAACGCCGAACTGCTGCTGAACGACACGGAGGCTGACAGCCGCATGCGCCATGCACACGCCATCCATGATGCCGCTGGACGCATGGCAGGGATGATAAACAGCCTGCTGGTGTATTTCCGTCTGGACCGCGGCAAGGAAACACCCGTCATAAAGCCGTTCAAACTATGCTCCATTGCCGGAACATTGGAAACGGAGTTCGGGCCATTAGCAGCAATCAAACATCTTGCCTTCACAGTGAAAAACCATGCGAACGAGATAGTGGGTGGTGACAAAAACCGCATCCTGAGTATCGGGAGCAACCTGCTCTCCAACGCCATCAAATTTACCAAAAACGGAAGTGTCACATTGACAACCGAATATACCAGCGGCATATTTACCTTGTCAGTGTCAGACACAGGCACGGGCATGACAAAGGAACAGCAACTGCGGATATTCGTCCCGTTCGAGCGGCTGGGCAACTCCGTGACGGAGGACGGCTTCGGATTAGGGCTTGCCATCGTCAGCGACACGGTGAAACTGTTGAATGGAAGCATCACAGTGAAAAGCAAACCGGGCAAAGGAAGCCGCTTCACCGTAAGCCTGCCACTCCCCAAAGCGGAGGAAACAATGGCCACCGAAAAGACAACTGTTAAGCATTCCACGCTTTCCGGATACTCCGTGCTGGCGATAGACAACAACGGGATGCTGCTGGACATGATGAAGGAAATGTACAGGCAAAGCGGCGTAAAGTGCGACACCTGCCAAAGCGTGGACGAACTGACGGACCGTATGCGCACAAAGGACTACGACCTGCTGGTAACCGACCTGAAGATGCCGGAGGTGAATGGTTATGAGGTGCTGGAACTGCTGCGCACGTCGGAAATCGGCAACTCGCAGACCATCCCCGTTGTTGCAGCCACCGCCGCAGGCTATGTGGAAGAAAAGGAACTGACGGAAAAAGGATTTGCCGCCGTGCTGTACAAGCCTTATTCCATAGACGAACTGCTTGCAGTCACGGAACGCTGCATCAAGCCAAAGGGCACAAGCAATATAGATCTGTCGCCCCTGCTCGCTTTCGGCGATAAGCGGCGCACGTTGGAAAAGCTGGCGGCCACGACACAATCCGACATGGATGAAGTGCGCAAGGCGGCGGAAGCCGGGGACATGGAGGCGTTGGACAGCTGGATACACCACCTCAGAAGCTCGTGGATGCTGATAAAGGCGGAACAGCCGTTGGCGGTATTGTATGACACAATCCACAAGGGAAAAATATCAGATAACGAAGTGAAGGCAGCCGTTGACGCCGTACTGGCACAAGGCAAACTGATTGTAGATTTGGCGAGGAAGGAGGCGGAACGATGGGACGGATAATCGTGATAGAGGACAATCCCGTATTCGCCGGTTATGTGTGCGGACTGCTGGAGAGCAAGGGATTCCAAAGCGTCAGCTCCTCCACCTGCAACGGGGCAAGGAAACTGTTTTCCAAGATGCGGGAGGACGACATCGTGCTTGCCGACCTGCGCCTGCCCGACGGAGACGGCATCGCCCTGCTGGAAGAACTGCGGAGACAGGGCATGAACAATCCCTACATCGTCATGACCGACTACGACGAAGTGCCCACGGCCGTCCGGTCGATGAAGTCAGGCGCGGAAGATTACATCCCGAAGCCGCTGATTGAAGCCAACCTTTTCCCGCTCCTGAAAACCTTGCAGAAAAGGACGGAGCGGCACGACACACCGATTTACGAGCGGCAGAGCGCGGCTTTCCGTGAGATAGACCGCAGGATAAGGCTGGTCGCCCCGACCAACATGAACGTATTGATATTAGGCGAAAGCGGAACAGGAAAGGAACACATTGCCGGGAAGATACACGCGAGGAGCAAACGGGCAGGCAAGCCATTCGTGGCGGTGGACTGCGGCCTGCTTTCAAAGGAGCTTGCCGCCTCCGCCCTGTTCGGACATGAGAAAGGGGCGTTCACAGGAGCCGAAAGCAAGAAACAAGGTTTCTGGAAGGAAGCCGCCGGAGGCACGTTGTTCCTTGACGAGATAGGCAACCTGCCCATAGAAGTGCAGCAGATGCTGCTCCGTGCGTTGGAATCCAAAATGTACAGACCCACGGGCGGCAGCAAGGACAAGCGGGCTGATGTGCGCATCATCGCCGCCACCAACGAAAATTTGCAGGTTGCCATAACTGAAAAGCGTTTCCGGGCTGACCTCTACCAACGGCTGAAAGAATACACCCTGCACATACCGCCGCTGCGCGAGTGCAAGGAGGACATCATACCGCTTGCGGAGTTCTTCCTACAACTTGCCAACGAGGAATTTGAAAAGCAAGTAAAAGGCTTTGACGCGGAGGCAAGAAAACGACTGCTTGCCTATACGTGGGGCGGCAACGTGAGAGAGCTGAAACGGGTCGTGCATTTGGCGGTGCTGCATACCGAGGGCGATACGGTCACGGCGGACACGTTGGAATTCGATGAAATGCCGCTGACGTCTGACGCTTCACTGGAAATGGACGATATGGAAAAGAAACAGATTATCCGTGCGCTGGAACAGGCGAAAGGCAACCGCAAATTGGCTGCGGCATTGCTCGGCATCGGACGTACCACGCTGTACAACAAGATAAGATTATACGGCATAAAGTACAAGGGATAGACCAAGAACACCACAAGGTTAGAACAGGTTGCCCGACTTCGGAGAGGCAACCCGGCGGCAAGGCTTTCGGAGTAACCCGAAAGGTTTCGAGTAACTCGAAACATACCTTGCTGCTGCCACTTTTCGGCAGTAACCGAAAAGCCTTCGGGTAACTCGAGGGACACCTTGCTGTGCTTTTGAGAGCACAAGAAATCCGTCAGCAAACGGATTGGAAATTGTGCTGTTATTACGGCTCCCAAAGCATCGTTTCCTGATGCCCAAACTGCCCAAAAGAAGAACGGGAATAAGTCTGTGTACAAGTCTGAACCTTAGTTTGAGGATACGGAGAATGAAAGTTATGTTTCCTTTCTTCTGCTATACAGGCAATAGCGTCAGTTCGATGCCTATATGTGCCAATTACAGCCAAAATCAGCTTTATGCCAATAGAGAAATGCAATTTTAGGCAGATACATCTTCGCTTGTTTGCAAACGCATGGAACCAATGGTTTGCAAAAACGATGACGGGCAGAAGCGAACATTCAGAAAATTCATTCTATACAGGTTTGCTGCAACATAGTTTCAATGGTACGCTGATTTATCGTTTTGCTGTCGTACTGGTTTACAACAGCAAAACTTCAAATAAAAGTATCAGCAATGGGGTGCGGATTTTAAGGGGTAGAGCTTGGATGATGTAAATCTGTGGTACAATACATTTGGCTATCAATGTAATAATGAAGCAATAAATAAACAAAAGCGTATGGACATACACACACTGGCCTGCAAACCAGCTCGCGTTTCAACCTGCCTGCCGTCCTGCTTGCCTGCCTACCGGCACACTGGCAGACAGGCAAACCTTCCAACAGACTAATCCGTCAACAGAAAAGCTTAAATACAATTGAGGAACAGTATGAATTTAAACGCGGGTGCAGTGCTACTGATTTTTCATCACCAAGATGAGCAACTAATGGCAATAATGAAAAGATGTTTGATTTTCTCTATTTTTCAGAAGAATAACTTTGGTAATAAGGGATAAAAACACTACTTTTGCAAATAAGAAAAACGTTCTTTTGATTAGTGCAGAACATTGCAGAATAGAGAAGCCCGCTGGTTTCTATATCGTTACCTGTTAAGCTGATATTCTTTGTAAATTACTTGTTTTCAACGTGTAAGGAGAAGTGGTATGTCTTGCGAGGTGATAGGTCAAGTTTTTCTTAATTCCGCAAATATCAGCGAGTTCCTTCAGATAGGCGTTCATCTTTTGGTTGCTGGGCATGGGCAAGGCACGATGGTCGGGCTGCTTTCCCTTGTACTTTTGCAGGATGCGCAGGGGAATGTCCAACAGGCGCACATTGATAGGGATGCCTGTCTTGTGCCGCTTGGAGATAATCCAGTAGTTGCCATCCAGATATTTCTGAATGTTCTCGTCTTTAAGCAGATACACATCTATGTACGCCAAACCGGTCCAACATGAAAAGACAAAGACATCGCGCACGCGCCGCAAACGATCCACTTCTATCTTCTTGTCCATGATGGCCTGAAGCTCGTCCATTGTGAGAAATCCTTTGTCCACCTGAACGAAGGTGATGGGTTGTGTGAACGGGTTGGACTGTATCAGACCGGCGTTTCTCGCACGTGTAACGGCTTTCTTAAAGAGCTGCATCATCTTGGAGGTGGCGTTATGCCCCACTTTCTTGTCCACACGCAGGAAGTTGCGGAAGCCGTTAATGAACTCCTCGTTTATTTCGGTCAAGGGAATATCCTTGTACTTCTCTTTCTTGAACTTGTACTGAATATACTCTTCCAGCCGCCGGTAAGTCAGGTCGTATTTCTTGTAGGTGTTCTGCGAAAGCGAAGTGCCCACTTCTTTCTGCTTTTCCTCATTCATCTTCTTGAACACGGTGAGCAGGGTGTTGGATTTGGTTTCGATGCCCAGATAGATGTTCTTCAACTTCAATGGCGACGGATAACGGTTGTTCTCTATCTCCCGTTCATAAATGCGGGTGATGTCGGTCTTGATTTTCTCTATCTGCGTGCGCAAATGCACGGCGGTCGCGCTACGACCGACTACGCCACCATCCTTCCACATCTTTTTGTCTACCATTAACTGTGAATTGAACTGCACTTGTTCGCTGTCGATGGTGATGCGAACCATGATAGGGTACTGTCTGTCTTTGCCTTGTTCCCTCTTTCTTGCGTAGCAAAGTACGCTGAATGTGTTCCGTTTCATACGCTTCTAAGTTTTTTTGCTGCAAAATTATTGTTTGACAATCACTTGGCGTAATCATCCGGCGGACACTTGGAAGCTCTAAAACGGACATTTGAAGGAAGCTGGCACACTTCCTCGAAACAGGAATCATAACGGCATCGGCATTTGCCTTTTCTTACTCAGATTATTAGGTTACGGAGTGTCGGTAAAATTGAACGTGAACTGCGACAAATCAACGACATATCTGCGAAGTCGTAACCAAAAATCCCGATTTTTTTCTTGGTTACGATTTGGACACTCAATTTGTCCACTTTCCGACTTCCAACGGGGTATTCATCTGTCGTGGTATAACAAAAAAATATCCCTAAAGTTATTGACTTTGAGGATATTGTCTTAGACTTGCTTATTTCAGTCTTTTTTCATCAGCGGTGCGTACGGGACTCGAACCCGTGACCCCATGCGTGACAGGCATGTATT
>OGKX01000373.1_pt1 | contig 27966 bp, 33 predicted proteins | sample 1572541 | NCBI WGS metagenome assembly OGKX01 (sample SAMEA2581982, study PRJEB24529) | metagenome | biome: Human gut stool | place: China | collected 2011
CCGCCGGCTGCTTCACGCCTACCGCCTGAGAGGCGGGAGCGGTTGTCGGCTGAGCCTGATGAGCGGCGACCGGGGCTGTCGCCACGCGGACCGCCGGGCGCCCAGCGCCCGGAATCTGCAGCGTACGGCCGACCGCGAGCTGGCGCGGATCCGAAATGCCATTCACGCGCATCAGCTCATTCACGTTCACGCCGTGGTTCTTCGCGATGCGGTAAAGCGTATCGCCCGCCTTCACGGTGTAGGTGTTCCCGGATGCGGCAGGAGCCACGGCCTGTACGTCGACTTGATCGTGCCCGTGGTGCTGTTATCCGACACCGGAGCAATCTGAGTCGACGTACAGGCCGTGGCGAAAACGGCGGCAAGCGCGCTGGCGATTAAAAGCTTACCTGCTGAAGACATGAAACTCTCCCCTAAAGACTGTTACGGATGGCCTTTCCCCGGAAGCGCCTCATCAAACCAGGATGAAGTCGCCGACAGCCGGCCGTAATGCGTTAAATCAATCTGCAGCGGCGACACGGAGACAAAGCCGTGCTGCGTTGCGTAGAAATCAGTTCCCGGTCCCTGGTTACGGGGCTTGCCGGCCCGTCCAAGCCAGTACACCTGCTCTCCCCTCGGGTCGAGCTCCGGTACAGCATGATCCGCGCTGTGACGGCGGCCAAGCCTCGTCACGCTGATGCCGGAGAGCACGCTGTAAGGCATGTTCGGAATATTGACATTGAGAAGCACGGGATCGGAGGACTGCTTCTTATTCAGAAACTGTTCTACCACAGTCTGAGCGACTTCCGCGGCAGACTCAAGTTCCATCCAGCCGCGGTCAATCTGCGAAAAAGCGATCGAATCGACGCCGAACTGGTAGCCTTCGATCGCCGCTGCGACGGTGCCCGAATACATTGTGTCGTCGCCCATGTTGGCGCCGGAATTGATCCCGGACACCACGAGGTCCGGACGGTCGTTCAGAATCCCGGTGAAGGCGAGGTGCACGCAGTCAGACGGGGTGCCGCTCACCGCGTAGACATCCCGCGCCACCTCGGTCACCCGGAGCGGCAGCTGAAGCGTGAGGGAGTTGCTCGCTCCCGACTGGTTATGCTCGGGCGCGCAGACCGTCACGCGGCCGAACTTCGCCATCGCTTTCGCAAGCGCCTGAATGCCGCGGGCGGAGTAGCCGTCGTCGTTTGAAATCAGAATGTGCATCAAATCCCTCGTGCAGCCCCTGCGTTCAGCGTTCTTCTGCAGAAGCCGTTTTCAATCAGTAATTGGTTAATGATAATGGCATAGGAACAGCCGGTCACGCAAAAGCACAATTATTCCGGGGTTCTTTCTCACGCCGAATGGCGTCTGAGTCTATACTTTCAGCCATTGACTGATTAGTTGTTCAGATTTTTTCTCTCCCTATCCATGAAGCTATCCGCCTGGGCCCATCAAAGGGGCATTTGCTATCAGACTGCCTGGAGAATGTGGAAGACCGGAAAACTCCCGGTTCCCGCCTGCCAGCTTCCGTCCGGCACCATCGTTGTTGACGATGTGCCGGCTGCCGGCGGCGTGGGGCTCTACGCCCGTGTCTCCTCGGCAGCCGAAAAGGACCGTCTGAAGCGTCAGATGAGACGGCTCGAAGTCTATGCGGCCAGCATGGGCTGGAGCGTCATTGATAAGGCTTCTGAAATCGCGACCGTGACGAACGAAAACCGCCGCGGTCTTCAGAAGCTCCTGAAGAACCGCCAGATCCGAACGATCGTGGTTGAAACCCCGGATCGGATTCTCCCGTCCGGCTTTGATTACCTCGACCTTGCGCTGCAGTCTGACGGACGGCGCATCATCGCCCTTGATGAACAGTTCTCAGGGCACGATGACGAAACGACGCTTGAGGAACTCCTCGACACGTACTGCGCGAAGATCTACGGACGGAAAGGAGCCGCCGCGAAAGCGAAGGCCCTGATCGCGCTGCTGCACGAAGGCGACCTCGATATGCTGAAGGCGTCCGAACGGGCGTCTGAACGCGCGGCCGAGCGGGCCGCTGCCGCCGCAGAACCGAAGGAAGAAGAGACGGAAGTGACGCTCTGATTCCGAGCGGCCGCTTTCCCGCAAAAAAATATCCGCGGTATCGCTCATCAGCGACCGCGGATTTTTTGTGCCTTCATCACGCAGACAAAGGAAAAGGGAGGTAACTTCCGTTACCTCCCTTCCTGGAATTGGTCGGGTGGTGGGACTCGTATACCACTATTAACAAAGGGTTCTAATCTGATACTATTGCCCGTTTGTGGCTTAGTTTGTGGTAATAAATCCCTATGCTCCCCAACAATTAGGGGTAACCCCCTGAATTGAGGGGGGGGGGTAAATGATTTATCTTATATCCATACATTTCTTTACTCTTAGGAGAGAAACATGCGTACACAGAATAAAGGTACAAGGTCCTCACGCTTCAGGATAACCGCCATAGCTATCGCTGTTGCCTCGTCCTTCGTCATGGCTCAGGCTTGGGCGGCTGATGAAGCGGTCGGCAGCGGTGCTGGCGTCGCTTATGGCACCAGTAGTAACGCTCCTAAGGCTGAAAACGTTGCTGTTGGTAAGGGCGCTAGCATCAGTTATTCCAATGGGGCCAGTGCCGCCACTGGAGATATTGTAGTGGGCCATAATGCTCGTACAAACAATTACGTTAGTCAGGGTGGTGGAATTGCCATCGGCGAAAATGCGTTTTCAGAGAACATGGCAGGGACCCAGGAAGAGAGTTTTAATTTCGGTCAGACTACTTTCACTGGATCCGGTTTTTTGGGTTTACAAAGCCCTTTCATCCCTGCTGATCCCACTAAGGTCACGACAGGGATCGCTATCGGCCAAAACGCGTATGCGCGCTCTGGCAGTACTATGATAGGTACCCACAACTATAAGGGAGTTATTGGAGATACCTCTGTGGATACTAGTTCAGAAGCATCCATGCGAGCTCACGAAGTTAGTGTCTATGCTACAACTGTAGGTGCGAATAGCTTCAATAATTCCGCATTTGGTGTTGTGAATGGAGCCTTCTCGGCTATCACTGGCGCTTATGATGGAGGTAGTTTCAGGAGCAATGCATCTCAAAACTTTGGTGCCACTATTACTGGTTCCTTGAATACTATCGAATCAAAAACTGCTTCAAGTAACTATTCAGGAGTGGGTAATACCATCACAGGTGTAGCCAATAGAACTTTCAATTCCAATGGCTCTATTATCTTGGGCGCAGGTAATGAAATCACCAATTCTGTGACAACCGTTTCGGTCCCAACAAGTGGTGGCAATACCCCTATTGCCTTAGCAACGACTATCCGTGATGTAATCAGCAATTCAAAGGGCGGCGGAGCTACCCTCGCAATTGGCGGTGCCAACAAAGCTGACTATACCCAACGTTCTCAGATGATTGGTGTGAAAAACTCCATTACGGGGACAGCAGGCAATGTGAGCACCAACAACATGGTCAACGGATACGCTAATAAAGCAAGTAACGTTAATAATGTGTCTGTTATTGGCTCTGAGAACTCGATAACCAATACGAATACGGCTGTTGTTGTTGGTGATAAGCGCACGCTGACAGGCGCTGACAACAGTGTAATTATTGGCTCATCTTCGAATGGTACAACTACAAGCGTAAAGAATGCTGTGGCTATTGGCACTGAAAGCAATGCCACCGTTGAGGGTGGGGTTGCGCTGGGAGCTGGATCCGTCGCTTCGACAGATAAGGGTAAAGTAGGGTACGATCCGGGGACCAAGGCAGCCTCGACCAACACAGATAGCACATGGGTATCAACCCGAGCGGCTGTTTCCATTGGCGATACGGCCAATGGTATTACTCGGCAGATCACAGGTCTCGCAGCAGGTACCGCCGATACCGATGCCGTCAATGTAGCCCAACTGAAGGCGGTCAAGGGGGACGCTTCTCAGGCAGTTACAGAATCTAAGAAGCATAGCTCTGTTGTGGCGGGGAACAATATCAAAGTTACTTCTCAGACCAACGCCGAGGGAGGAACTGAATACTCTGTGTCGACAGCCGATAATGTGTCGTTCAGTTCAGTCACAGTTGGTGCGGCTTCAATAAGCCAGGCAGGAATTCAGGCTGGCAGTCAAAAAATTACGAATGTTGCCCCCGGAACGATTTCCGCGACGTCTACTGATGCTGTGAATGGCAGCCAGTTGTATCAGACAAATCAGGCGGTTCAGCAGAATTCTGATGACATTTCCAAACTGTATAACCGCAGCGCGGAACTTAACCGCAAGATCCATCGTGCCGGCGCGCATGCGGCTGCTCTTGCCGCACTGCATCCGCTGGACTTCGATGAAAATCATCGGGTGTCCGCCTCTCTCGGCCTTGGCCAATACCACAGCAGCGGGGCGGCCGCTCTTGGTATCTTCGTCCGCCCGACGGAGAACTTTATGGTCAGCCTGGGAGGATCAATCGCCTCTGGCAGTGATGTGATGGGGAATCTCGGCGTGCATTATCGCTTTGGCGGCGACAGCGTGCGGGTGAACAAAACGGAACTTACTCAGCAGGTAAGCACTCTCACAGCTGAAAACCGGGATCTGTCAGCAAAATTGGCTTCTTCCAACTCAAAGCTGGAAGCCGCTACGTCAAAGATTGACTCTCTGATGGAAAGGATCCACGCTATCGAAGCCAAACTTAATATGAAGTAAGCAAAGCTCAAGGAGAGGGGGCTTGCCCCTTCTCCTTTCGTCACCATATAATGTATATGGTCTTGTGAAGGCCACTGTGGTTCGCATGTGGGCACCAGCTCTCCCCTTGTAAGACTGGCACGGCCTAATAAGAGGCCAAGATGCAAGAGAATTGTGCGCGCCCCTTGAGGAAACTCGGGGGCGCCTTTTTATGAAATCAAAAGGAAGGCGCCCAGTTGACTACAATTTTTAGTCAACTGAAGTTAGCCGCGGCTGACGGTAAAAAATATACGATGTTACTGCACAAAAGCAAATTCTGCGCATTATCCAATTCGTTCACTCTCCCACCCACCCTTTTTGTTTATTTGATTGCAGTTACTGGGCTTTTGGTCTTCTCCCTGCTCCTTCCTGCAGCCATGGGATTCGCCCACGGCAAACCATCAATCGTTGAGGCATGGGACTGGAAAAATATCCTGTTTGTGGTGCTGATTTTCTTTGCCCTCAGTCAGTACAGAATCACGCGCTGGTTCGTAGCTCTTCCTCTTATTCTGATTTTCGGGCTCTATATGCCGGCAGGTTTGCTTTACGGGAAACCCAGCCTCATCGTTTCAATAGCCGTTTTGCAGACCAATCCCGCAGAAGCAGGTGAATTTCTCACGAACATCCCTTGGCAGGTTTTCGCGGGCGTCATTGGGCTTTTGGCCAGCGGTTTTATAGGTGTCTTCTACAGCTCAAAGATCAGAGTTTCAGCAAAAATCATTTTGGGTATCGGCGTGGCGTCTTTCATCATCGGGGAAATGATTTCTTTCGGAAGCGCCGTAAATTCGAAAGCAATCCAGACGGTTTACTTTTCCCGTCTCCTCAGACCCAGTGTAATTGATGGCTATGCCGCCCTAAAGGAAGAAGAAAAGCTAGGTACTCCCTCGTGGCAAATCGCTTCCGTCAAGCCTCGATATAAAACCTATGTCGTCATTATTGGTGAAAGCCAACGGCGCGATTACGCATCTGTTTACGGTTATCCACTAAATACGACTCCGTATTTAAACAGCGCCAACGGCATCTTCTTCTCAAACTTTATTACCGCTGGTGGCAATACTGTTATCTCGCTGCCAAGGATGCTTTCTTACAACATTCCCGGCTCTGAGCAATACAGCAAAGATGACAATATTGTTACTCTCGCCAATGCCGCTGGCTTTGACACATGGTGGATTTCCAATCAGGGGCGTGGCGGGCCATTCGACAACCCTATTGCTCAGATCGGCATTCGAAGCCACCACACAATCTGGCTGAAGGGCAATTGGGCAGACGAAAATGTAGATGACGATAATCTGCTACCCAAAATTCAGGAGGTGTTGAAGGTCAAACCGTCAGAAGATAAGCCCAGATTGATCTTTGTCCACCTGATGGGGTCGCACCCAACTTTCTGTGAACGTCTGTCCGGGCGTCCTGTTGCGTTTAATGTCGGAGACAGTGCGATGAATTGCTATCTGACTACTTACCGCACCTCCGACGCCTTCATTAAAAGGACTGTTGATCTTCTGAAAACTGAAGCCGGTGATTCATGGTCACTCTTATATTTTTCTGATCACGGGCTGTCCATGCAAGAGAAACTGGGAACCCCTTTGGGCAAAGAGCTCATGCACGGGACCGCTTTTCGTCAGAACTATGAAGTACCTTTTCTGAATATTTCTTCTGACAGCAGAGCTCACGATGTCAATCCGGCGTATAGAACAGGATTCCGTTTACTGGAGGGAATGGCCGAATGGATGGGAATCAGTGCCAGCAATATCAATCTTAAGAATAGTCCTGATTTCTGGAGCAAAACGAACGACGAAGATATCCATGTCGCAGGCAAACAGCTATACCATCAGCTGGCAAATGACCCCGCTCTGCGCTTCAGTTCCCAATTATCTCAGAACCGCCAACAAAATTTGCCATATCCCCCGCCACGCATGTAGCTCTCATTGCTTCCTTATCCGCCGCTACTCTCGTAAGAATTTCTGCACCTTCTCCAACCAGTTCTGCGCCTTCTCCGAGTAGGCTTTCGCATCGGGCGAGGCGCTCTTGAGTACGGTCTCCGGTATCTCGGGCTGCTTGCAGATCACTCTTGGCTCTGGTGTCTGCGGCGTCGCGCACCCGGACAGCAACAGTCCGCACAGTGCGAGCGCTAACCATGGCTTTATCTCGTGCCGCCAGCGCCTCGGCCAGCTGTTTGCTCTGTTTCTCATAGCGTTCCTGCGCCTCCTTTTCTACCGCCCTGGTCTGCTTCTGCCAATCAGATTTAAGCTCGCTGATCTGAGCTTCATACTTCTCCTCCGTCGAGGATCTTCCTCTGGAGTACCCCCAGAACGCGGACGCTATCAAGGCGCCGATAATGACCCCGGCAATGGCCAAATTCCTTTTCATCATTCCTGCCCCCTCATACAGATCCGATACTCATCTTCCCGCCGATTCACCAGCCCCGGGTGCTTCTTATTTTTGAAGTAGCACCAGCGCCTGATTTCGGTGCAGGCTCCTTTGTAGTCCTTGCGATTCAGCTTCTTCACGAGTGCCGAGCTACAGAATTTCTTTTGGCCGATGTTGTAGGTTAGACGGAGATAAGCGTCGAGCTCCCCTTCCGAGAGCGGCACTTTGACACAGCGGCTGATCCCTGTCTTCGCCATCTCGGTATCCCGGTACAGTCTCTGGAGCGCCTGCGTCGGCTCAATAGTGTCCCCTTTCTTTACACCGGCTGTTGTCCCCCACCCGATAGTGGGGACGTCTCCTTTCACGGGGACATAGGCGGTTGAGCTATAGCCCTCGTACCCGGCGATCCCTACCAGCGTGGCGGCTGATACGGTCATTGCGGTGATCTGGTAGCGGTTCATAGAAATCCCTCCTGCCCCCTGGTATGAACGCCTTATTTTTTAAAAGCTCGCTATAATGTGATACGTAAGGTCTCTCTCTCTCCTTACGTAGGTGGTTTATGGAGTCGGTAGGCTTTCCCCGGAAGAGCACATGCTTTCCCGGGGATTTTTATAGGAATCGACCGCCAACCCAAAGCGTTAAAAGCGCTACTCCGAATGGGACAATCACGCTTTTAATGAATTCCCACGCCTGAGCCCGAACCCGTCTGCGCTCATCAGCGCGGATCCGTTCTTCATCAAAAGCATCCATTCGGTTCTCCAAAGTAAGGACTCTGTTTTCTAGATCTTTGCTATAATCTCTCACGTACAGACCTCATATGTACACATTGCTCAGTCCCCGGAAGAGTTCCCGCTCTTGCCGGGGATTTCTTTTTCAGTCTTTCTTCCCGTTGTCCTCCCGGATCTGTTTCTCCCTATCCCGCCGGTAACGTGCATTCAGCAGGAACTTCACGCCATTCCATGCGCCCGGGAGCGCGTTGAAAAGCAGAAGAAGCGTGTAGATGATCGTGAGCATGATCAGGACGTCGTTCAGCGAAAAACCGCAGAACTCCGCCGCCGTCACTCCATAGGCTGGTGCGGCCTTGGCTATCGTGGGCTTCGCGAAGAATGCCACCATCACACCGCCCCCTTGTTTCTTATCCATCGTGTCTCCTTTTTCTTTTGGCTATCCAAAGTGTTTGAAAACAGCAACCCGTGCGGTGTGCTGGCTGGTCTTGCCAACTGCTGGTGCCTGCCACAGCTTCCACCCAAAGCTCACCTCCGAAACTGCGCAAAGCCTTGGAAATAAAGCCTTTAATACCCCTCACCCACCGAAGGATTGAATTGGAGCCATCCGAGGTCAGATGTTGAATTTACAGTAAGGCGCACGGTATCTCCTTTCTTTCCGCATATGAAAAGCGATGTAAAAAACTCGGAATCCGTTGAATACGGAAGAACCTGAGCGGCAAGAGAAGACGCTCCCGTTGTCGTCAAATTTTCCAGCCCATTCCACTTATTCATCCGGCACTTGAGACAGGCATTGACGTATCCATCGCTCGGAAGAACGTAGTCCGTAACGTTTGTGGTAACAGAAATAGAAATCGAATTGCCCGAAGCCGTGGGCGTAGAGGCTCGAGATCCGAGCCGCATCACGAGGTGTTCAAGATGATCCTTCAAACTCATTTCATCGCCTCCCGTTGCTCTGCACGCTGATCGATCTTTGCCTGCGCTTCATACGCAATGCAATCCGGCAAGGACGGAAACTCAACGAAGGGCCAACCGCTATTTTCCGGCAAATCACGCAGGGCCTGACGGTAGGTAGCGACCTCGGCTTTTTCAGCATCCGTCAGAGCTGATCTTTTCTCTCCGGCGGCGCGCTGAACCGTCATGTCGCCAACGCTCGCATAGCTGTCGGTGTCGCCGATACGAGCGTTGCGCTCGGCCTTTATCTGAGCCGCATACAGCGTGGTGCAGTACTCATCGCCCTGCTCCGGGAGCGCGGCTTCTTCGTAGTACTGGCCGTCAGCCGACCGGAACTGGGGTGCCTCGAGCTTTTCGAACTTCGTCTCGATCAGCTTCCCGTCAACGTTGTCTAAATGCGAAGCCTGCCACGAGGCGGTCTCACGCACTTTGCCCGTGGACGGGTCTTTGTAGACCCAGTCACCGCAGGGGTGTGATTTCGCCTCGGCAATGGCTTTGGCTTTAAACGTAGTAAGATCCATATATCCTCCTTAATCCGTGGGAACAGTGCCGCCGTAAGCAGTAATGAGAGCATCAATCGCTTCAATCAGTCCCAAATTCTTCTGTCCCTGAAGCTTCTGCGCATACGTAAAGCTCTGAGCAGCATCCACCCTCACAGTGTTTGCCAGTGTTGACGCCGCCTCAATCGCCTGGATGCTCGCCGCTTCCTGAGCTTTCACAGCAGACACAGAAGTAGCCTGCGCGGCCGTTACGCTCTCAGTTGCTGTGGATTGGGTGGCTGTCACAGCCGCTACCGCTTCATTTTTTTGTGTTTGAATCGCCGCTACGGCCGCCGCTTGAAGATCTGTTATCGCCTGTTTTCCATCCGAAACCGTGGTTGCAGCAGAGGACGCGCTGGCAGCAGCATTTTCAGCGTATGTTTTGGCATTAGATTCAGAGGCTGTGATCTGATCGAGGATGTCCTGCGCCTGCTGTTTAACGTAAGCGGCTTCTGTACCGCCTTCTGCGTCTAACTGGGCAACCAGCTCCTCAAGCTTTTTCTGCAAGCTCGCTATGCCTGCCTCGACATCGCCAGAAACAGAACCCCCTGCCGCGGTGACAGCAGAAACCTGCTTACTTCCCTCATCTTGAATTTCTTTGATTTTGCTGGCGGTCTCTGTTACTACCCCGGACGCGCTTTCCGCGGCCGCGTCAGCGCTCGCCTTGGCTTGCGTTGCGAAGCCTTCCGCCGCTGATGCCCTTGCTTTGAAATCAGCAAAAACATCCGCAAGCTGATGAAGATTCTCCGCGCTTGGCTCTAACCCGTTTTGTTCGATAAGAGTAGTGAATTCAACCATCAGCATGTAGTAAAACCACGCCCCGGGCGTTGTCGGCGGCTTCCCCGTTACAGGATCCCCATTGGATGGATAACCAACAGACGGATTACTGGGTCGCTTCGGCGGCGTGTCAGAAGCATCCGCTAAGAATTCAAATTTCATGGTGCCACCTAAAAGAAAATACCTTTATCGGGAAACGGTTCTTCTCGATAACAAAAAACCCCGCCACCAGATGGAACCGTCTGAACGGGGTTTGCCTGTTTTATGAAGGTTTAATTAAATATGAATGCAGGGGAGCAGAACCAAAGCCGGAGGCTGTACCGTTCCGGATCGCCCATAAATCGGGTTACTGCGGCTGGCGTCAAAAAACCTACCGATAGATCCACCAGACCCCACGCTTGATATCTCCTGTGAGCCCCATCCACGGTCAAAAGTCGCGTACACAGCCCCCGAAGCTGTGGTCGCCGTGCCTATATCCCGATCTTCATAAGCCGCTCGCCAAGCGCCAGTGATGCCCGGAAGACCAGGCTGAAGATAAGCGCCAACGTTTGAAGTCCCACCCCAAACTGTACGATCTATCAAATAAGGGACATTGAAAGTTGTAGAGCCATTCCCCGCCCCATACTGCGTCCCAATCATCGCAAATAGATTCGGATACCCCGTCCGGCTCACGGCTCTCCCATCACAGACCAGCCAGTTCCCATTAGGGGGAGTGGATTTCGGGAAAAACATAATCATCCCGGAAGGGACCACTTCAACCTGTGAGACTTTCGCCTGAATCTGTGCCGCCACATCAGACAAAGCCTGATTCACGGTCCTGATCTGCGCTTTAATCGCGGCGTCAAGCTGAGTCAGATCCGCCGCGTCGGGAGTAACCCCTCCCCCTTTGATCGCGTTAACGATCTCCTGGGTAACGGCGTTGTACCAATAATCGCCAATCACCGTCGCAAGAACACCCCCCGTAGGGCTGCCGTTTGTCGGATATCCCTCTGAAGAAGCAGAATTCGGCAGCTCCGGGGGATAAGAAACCGCGCGGGACTGATAGACTGATTTCATATTTATTAATCCTCAAAATACCCAAAAATTACATTGGTATGCGCTGGGGCGTAATGCCGGATTACGCATTCAATGACAGAATCCCCCCACCAGGCCAGCGCCTCTTCCGCTGTCCCTATCGCCGTATGCCTCGAAACGGTAGCGCCGGCATTTTTGTAAACATGGACTCTCCACTGCGATGCCCAGCCCGTCCCGCTCGCAAACGGCGTTAAAACTGTGCTTAAAACCGTTTGATTAAACAACTCGTCAATCGTGATGCTGTATCCATAGGTTTTTGCCAGATCAACAAAAAACTGAAGACTCTGTGACCCGATTGTTGTAATTTTCTGCAGCAAGGCCTGCCGGAGAATGGTTTCAGTCAACCCATCCGCGAGCAGCGACCCCCAGGCCTCAAGGCAGGAATCAGGAATCCCCCATTGGGTGATCCAATCTTCAAATGTCTCAGAACAGAACCGCGGATCCGCCTCATTAATGAGCGCCATTGCCTGCGAATCTACACGGGAAAACTCCACCGCCCAACATTCAATCAGCATCGCCATTACGGAACCGGTATCATCCCGAGGCCATGCCGGCCCAGGAGGCAGCAGCGCTTTGATATTGGCGTCATATTCAGCTGCGGTTACTGCCATGTGATTTCTCCAACAGTGGGAAGAATCTTGTTCCCTAGCGCTATATTCCCGGCCGGTGTGACGAGCGTGTGATCTGCCTCACCGACAGCCGCGGAAATAGCGGCTCGGATATGGGACAAATAAATCACTGCGCCCGGTCCGCCTTCCTGCCTGAAAAGTGTCTCCAGAGAGGCTTTTACCGCGGCTTTCACCGTGTCATTGTTAGGGTCGAGCCCGGATATCGTGAATGGAATTGCCTGAATGGTCGGTGCAGATACGGTGACATTAGCCGTAACCGGGCGAACAGAGTCAATGTATGCCTGCACTTTCTTAATCATTTCTGCAGAGGGCAGAATGTCGCTGCTGTTATCGCATACGAAACGGATGGCCACCGTCCCCGGCCCTCCCTCAAGCGGGTACACCCAAGCCCTGGTTACTCCCTCAATCTCAAGTGCCCACGCTTTGTAATCGGCCGCAGTCCCGGCATGCGGTGGCTCCCTTACCCGCGAAAGCAGACGCGCGCGCAAAGATTCATCCGTTTCCTCGTCGGCCCCTCCGGAAATGCCCTCTGCCGTCTTGCATTCGCTGGAAATTCCTTCAATAGGAGAAACAAGAACTAACGTGTCGCCCGCCGATACATTGCCTGCCGTCCCCGCAGTCAAAGCTCTGACTGACGCTTTCCCTTCCGAGACCGCGGATGTCGTTTCATATACCGCCTCATTATCAGCCTCCAGCAAAGTTCCCTCCGGTACCGTGGCTCCCTCTTCCAGGACTGTAAAAACCACCGTGCCGCTGGCCAGAGAGGGCGGTTTGCGGACAAGCCCGTAAATAGACGCCCAACGGTCAAGGTACTCCGCCTCTGCTGTATCAAAAAACAACTGTCGGCTTAAAAACTCAATAAAGCCGTGCAGCTCATGGCTCACCCCTGCAAGCACACGCGCATACACTTTCGCGTTGGATCTGCGAAGCTGAGAAGTTGATAACCGTGACTCAAGATCCGCGTCAATGCGGTCAATCAGCGTTTGTAAATTCGGTCTTTCAAATGGCATTTTCAACTTCCCCAAACGTTCTGAAACTGCAGGTTAAGTGTTGCCTGATCAGGTCTTTTTATGACTACATTCAGATTCAGCTGCTCCACCCCGCCTCGTTCCGCGGAAACGCTTACCGATTAAGCTACATGGTCATCGACCAGCCACTGAAGTGCATCCTCGGCATACTCCCTCGCAAGCTTCAGCGTGCTGTCGGTCAGTACCTCTCTGGATAGCAGCCAGAGTTTTGATCCTATTGGCGGCTCATCATCGTTATATGAATCTGCCCACCACCCCATCCTGCTTTTCCCCGGCAGCACATCATCTTCCCCAGCCCGCTTCCAGGAAAAAAGGCTGATGATGATGGAACGAACCAGTGGCTCAGTATCAAAGTCTGAAAGTGTCGCCTGATGCCTGCCGTTTAAGAAAAACTGCATATTTCATCCCCCCCCAAGCGACAAATTATTCCTGATACAAAAAGCTTTAACCAAGGAAGTGCACGCCCCCATGGCCTTATTTTTTGATTCGGGTCCAATAGCTTTAAGATGAGCATGGCTATAACTCCCATGTGCCCTCACCATTACTGAGGTTATAAAAAACCCAGCCAGAAATCCCGTCTGACTGGGTTTATGTTTATTGAATTGTGTTGTAGCTAGACCAAAGCTTTTAATCCCACCTTGATCAGCTCAAGAGTGATCGGATGTGCCCTTCACATCTTTTGATCAGGGGAGCTGCCGCCGTTATGTGTATGGTTATTGTAAGTGTCGCGGATCGATTGCAGCCTGCCCCTCGCGTCATAAATCTGAGCCTTCCCCACGATGTCGCCCTCTACTGTGACTGACCCGGAAAATACAGCCGCCGGGGCGTCCACAGCCAAAGTTTTATCCGTCTGGATCCTTATCCCCTCCCGAGCCAGGACGACTTCCTGCCCCTGGTCATCGTAAAGAGCGACCTCCCCGGAAGTAAGGCCTGTCAGCCTGTACCGGCGGTCAGCGACACAAATCGCGATCGAATGCTCTCTGTCCCCATCCAAAGCGACAATAAGCGGTTCAGCGCCGGTCTTCGGTTCAGAAGTGAACCCATACGGCTCAAAATGCTCGACATCATCCCGGAGGTCTCCCGCCATTGTCTCGGCCTGAATAGTTCGCATCTTCTTCCTCCCGGCCGATCCTGTCAGGCGTCCTCTGACTATCAAATTCCAAATAGCGTCTTTAATATCATCAAGCATTACTTTCCCGTCCATGCGGCATCAGCTACCGTCGCCTTCACATAATTCCTGCTGCTACCAGTTTTTGCCGCCGCTTTCTTCGTGGCTTTCTTTGCCATCGCCTCATCAGGAGATTCATTCATCATGACGAAAGCTTCAGGCGGCATCAGCGTCAGCTGGGTTTTGGATCCTCCGGAATCTTTCGTAAAGCTGACCTCTGTAATCAAATACTGAGCATCAACCCCCAAAATAGAATCTTTAACCCGGCAGAGCCGATTAACCTTCCACAGGCTGCCGTCGCTTTGCCGCCACCCCTGCACGGTGTAGTGCAAAGCCTGAGCCTGCCCGCGACGGTACTCGGCCAAAAGAACCGATCTTTGCTGGAGATCCGCAGCCGTGGGAGACCCACTTAGCTTCTCTACGTAATACCGGGGGCGCTGTACCTGACTATCCTCCGTGTACCTGAACGCTCCATTCGCGGAAACCGGATGAGTGCTCCCTGAGTTGGACTGCTGCCCCACCACATAGTAACGGCTGAACAGTTTTGAAGAATCAAATGTCTGATCCCCGGATAAGACGTTTTTCCCTAACTCCAGAGAGTCAGCGGTGCGCCCACCACCGCCGGGGCTCGCCATTACCAAATCGCCACTTTCATTATCCGTGATGACGAGGGTATGCTTTTTCACCACGCCATCCAAAATCTTTTTTATGGAATCTGTTGCGGCAATAGCCACTGACGCTTTTGGGTCTTTCCCTGCCTTCTGACGGACTACCGACACTCCATACGGTTTTGCCAATAGCTGGAGCGTCTGCGACACTGTCAGATTCGTGAATTGCTTAACGCTCTTAACCGCCATATATCCTTCGGCAAGATCAACGGTTTTACTCGCCCCTTCTATGGACAGTTCGATACCTTTTTCTGAATACGAGAAATTTGTCTTGGTTACGTATCCGGTCAAAACCAGGTCATCATCAATCTTTACCCGCACCAGATCGCCGATCTTAATTCCTATCCCAGTCCCCGCTGACTCACGGGTAAAACCCACTCTGAACACTCTCGCGTAGCTCAGCAGCTTTGAAGATATGCTGACAAGCTGCCACGCGCGGTATTCTTTACCACCAATCAGAAGTTTTACGACCGTTTGTTCCATAATAAAAAAGCGCCCTGTTCCCAGAGCGCTTAATCCCCCTCCTTAACTACCGTCTCATCGGCACCCCGATTCATTGCATATGTAGGTGCGCCCATTCCTGGTGTCTTCCCAAACCTCCCCAAGACCATTCCTTCCGACCCTTCTCATGTCAAGGAATGAAGGTGGTGTTTCCTTTTGGATAGGCTCCCTCAACCTGACGGTTCCCCCCTTCCCTGCCCTAAATACATATCCGCTAGGGGAAACATAAACCCCGTTTTTATCAAACTTCCCTTTTCTGGAAGCAGCAGTAGCTTCTCCATGCAGGGGCTTATCCGGCGACGAAATGGAGGCCCTTCTCTCGGGAGAATTCCCACCAGCCGAAACGGCAGGTATTGCCACAAGCAAACCTAACAGCAATACGAAAATCTTTCTCATGCTCCCCTCCATCAGCAGAAACACCTCTGCGTAGGCAGAGAAAAGCTTCTCATTTCATCTTACCGCCCGGGAGGGATCTTAAAAAGAAAAATTAAGTACTCAAAAGTTTCAGGGGCTTCGCGGGGACAAACGCCGGTCTTCGAATGCCGTTACGCTCAACAATTTCAGTATCCCGCGCGGCGTCTCCGTAGTAATCATAAGCCAGCACCAGCGCCGGCATGATCTCCTCGGGGGTGTAGTCAATCAGCCGGGCTTTGTTTTCTGCCCGGACCGTCATGTCATTCCACACGGACGAGTAAGCCAAAGAAAGCGCTGAGTACACGCTGTCATCCGACACCTTCAGCATCTCATTATCAATCGCGGAAAGCAGGCTATCACGTACCGCAATCATGTCGTCATAAGCCATCACCTGGGAAGGCTGAGTTTCATCTACCCGATCAAGACCCGTCCCAATGTTGCCTGCCGCCCCAACGGCGTTACTGATACTGATCAGCCGGATCCCCGTGTTAATAGCCTCAACAGCCTTCGCGGTTTCATAATCAGCCGTCCCGGATGGGTATAGGATCGAATCCCTTACATTGAAATCCGCCCCATATGAAATCCCCTGGGCAAGATAAGCCACCCGCCGCCAGTCCCTCACCGTTTCTACAAAAGAACCAAGACCAAGCGAACTCACAAGCGTACTCGCAAAAGCGCCCGGATCCGTCGTCAGAACCGTCGCGGCCACCTTTGCCAGTTCATCCAGCTTATCTAACTTAAACATCGTGGCGAGCGATTGTATCCCCTCATTTTTCAGGGCCGACTCAAGCTTTCCCACAATGTTACTGACCACAAAATCCTGAGCCCCTGACAAGTCAATTGCCGTGCCCACATAATTCTGTGCCGCCTCAGCTATCCCATCCGCTTTAATACAAACATCATCGTGCGTACTGATTGCGGCCGTTGGGAAGGACAGCTCACCAGATTCCACGAACGTAATTGAAATCTGCGCCAGCCGAAGCCTTGTTGTGTACGTTACCTGGCTGACAGATTGAGGCGTCGCTGTCATCCTCCCTACCCACGGGTCTACCAGTTCGCCCCCGCCCTGCGTCTCGAGCGCCTTAACCAGCGCGCTCATACGCTCGACATAATCCCTCCCGGTCGTGAACGCCTCTACCGTTACAATCCGAGCGGCCCGCCCTAGATCCTCTACAAAAGGTTTGTCTTGCTGAGGGTATTCAAAAAGCACCACTCGCCGTCCCACTTTCAGCTTTGTACTGGTGACATAGAACGGAACTCCGCGGTACGACGCATCCATGAGATTTTTCTGCGCTTCTGTTGCTGCCGATGATACTGTCATTTAGAAAGAATCTCCCGGGTCATAACTCTTCGCGTCCGCCGAAATATTCATGTTGCGGGCATCCAGATTATCGATTCTCGCCTTTGCCCCGTTTTCCCCAACCACATGAATCGTCATGCTGCCAACTCCAGCGGCCGGAGATGAGGGAGAACCACCGGTAGCAGGGACTCCTGGGACTGCGGGTGCAGGTGCTGTTCCTCCTCCGCTCCATCCGACAAGATCTTTCAGCCACGACGGCGCCAGATTGGCCAGCGCGTCAAGCTTCGACATAATCCAGTCAAAAATCGGCTGGAGGATAGGTTTCAAGGCATCCCATGCCGCGCGAATAGGAAACGTAAGCGCGACAAAAGCATCGCGTACCATCCCCGCCAAAAACACAAGCGCTCCGCCTATCACTCTGATAACCGGAGAAAGCCCACGTATGATCGCGGAAATGGCGTCAATCGTTGTCCCTATGGAAACAGCCAGCACTCCTGCAAAGGCCAGAAATACCGTTTTCAAAACACGGATAACCGGCCCCGCCACCTCATAAAATTTTGCGACGAGTATGCGCAGTTTCTCCGAAATGACATCCCAGTGCTGATAAATTACAGTCGCCAAATACACAACCGCGGCAACAGCCCCCGCGATAAGAAGCCCCGGGAGCCCGAAAGACGCCATAAAAACGACTCTCACCCCATTCAGCGCGCTGACAAGCCGGGCGACGCTCATGATAAAACGTCCGATGCCCACACCCGCCAATACAGCGAGAATCGTGTTCACCCCACCGATAGCGTTAAACACCCACCCAAAAGCGCTGATTACCGATGAAATTACTGTAATGACGGTGTCCCAGGGAACGCGCTCCAAGGCGTCAGAAAATGCCTGAACAGCCTCCGCGATCTTCTGGCTGATCAGCTCTTTGTTTCTCCCGATCACATCTTCCAGACGTTCAACCACCCGTTTGATGACAGGGGCAAGCCGCGCGCCAATGGTCGTCTGCAAAGCTGAAAGTGACATATGGAAAATATCCATTGTGTCGCCAAGCTCAGCTGCCGCCTTGACGTCATCAGAACTGACAACAATCCCCAGCTCTTCAGCTTTCTTTGACATTTCGTCAAGCCCGGCCGCCCCGTCCTTCATCAGAGGGATCAGCCTGGCGGCCAGCTTGTCGCCAAAAACGTCCGTAAGAATCTGAAGCCTTGTCGCGGGATTCTCATTAACCTTGATCGCCTCAGAGAGTTCCCGAAATACCGTTGCGGAATCTTTAACGTGGCCCTTTGCGTCTTTCCATGAAACGCCCAAATCAGAAAACAGTTGGGGAAGCTTTTTATTTTCCCCACTCGCGGCCTTCCCCATCTCCCCGGAGAGCTTGGAGAGCGCCCGATCCATTTCTTCGGCGTCCATCCCGGAAAGTTTCGCGGCAAACCGAAGCTTCTGCAGCGCTCCGGTTCCTACCCCTGCCCGCTGAGATGCCTTGTCAATTGCGTCTCCCAGCTCGATAAACGTCTGGACAGAAGAAGCCACAGAGAACAGCCCCGCGCCGCCTACTGCCATCAATGGCGCGAAAACCTTTGAGGCAACGTCCCCAGCGGATCGGCTCACTCTGTCAAAAGCCCGATCAAGGCTCCTGAGATTCGTCCTGACTTTCTTCAGTTTCTCGGATATTTCGTCCTGGCAGGCAAGAACAGTTTTCAGCGAGAATACTTTGTTTGTTGCCGCCATCGTTCTTCCTCTTCGTGAATCTCGTTTGCCTGATACAGCAGTTCCTGGATGTCAGACAAAGGCCGTTCTTCAAGTTCAAAGGGGTTGATGCCCCACCAGTGCGCCAGCTGGAACACCCGCCCCCTGAACTCTTTCTCACTTATTCCGGCGCACCACCGAAAAAACCAAGGACCAGCGCCATCAGCCCAATAAAATCAGAAGCCGAAATCTGATCCACAGTAGACGGAGGAATAGCCGCCAGCCGCTCGATATAGTCGTAAACAACTGCCGCGTCGACACGCTTCTCCCCGGTAATCGGGAAGCCAAGCACCTTGATATCCTTAGCGGTCGGCTCGCGCAGCTCCAGTACTTCAATCGTGTCTTCGCCGCGCTTGATCGGCGCCGTAAGTTTGAATTCTGCCGCTCCCATCAGGACCACGCTCCTTTAACGCCGGTAAAAGTCAGCTCAATTGTGCCTTCTCCGGTTTTGTAGCTCACATCACCGGAAACAAAAGCGTCAGAAAGCGTGTAAACCTTCCCTGTCACCAGTTCCGCGGTTACAGTGAACTCCGTCCCATTCATCAGTTTCTTCAGCGGGAAATCCGCCGTAACATTGAATGTCCCCGAAATAGTCGGGGCAACCGCTTCCTCCGAATATCCGGCAAGCCCGGTAGACCCCATAACAGCCTCCCGCTTCACCTCCGCGGACTGAATGGAAATCGAATTGGAACTGACAGAAAGCTGCTCTCCGTCAACCTTCAGGTAACACGTACCCGCAATGCCTTTAGCCATTTTCTAAATCCTCATTCGTTGTACTGAAGACGGAACTGAACCAGTGTCGCGAAAATCCGCAGCTGATTCACAAGATCGGGCGGCAGGAGTACATCTACCCGATTCGGGTCTGACGCGTTTCTCTCAACAATCAGGTTTTCAGCAAATGCCTCCGCGTTCTCGACAATGCCCTCTGTCTCCAGGCGGGAATACATGGCGATAATTTCTGATTTGATCACAGAGGGCGTTACAATCGCCTGACCAGGACCGTAATGCGTCCCGTCATCCGCCAGTTTGCAGCGCGGATACTTAGACGTGACAACACTCTTAAGGCGCCGAATGATGTAAGCCAAAGAATGGAGTGTGTTGCTGTCAAGATAACTGGTATCAGCGTCCCCCAGGCTATTTGTCTGATAGGTCGTAATACAGCGCTCAATTCTCACATACCCACCCGCGACATAACTGGTCGCGATTCCCGATGTAAGCAGTGTCTGCTTCTCGGTAAGGGTAAATCTCTTCCCAATTGGAGAAGGCGTAATCCCAACCAGTTCAAGCGTCTGAAGCGGACGCGCCGGATCATTCTGAATAGCCGTGAGGCAGCTCCCGACCAGCGCCCCAAGAACCTCAACCGCGAGACTCGGGCATTTCGGCTCAACGGCCATCACCGTTAAGTGCTGGTCATTAAGCCCTTTCCCAACCGCCTGAAGGTTACTGACGGTATCACGCTTCGCGGTATACACATGCCCATAAATCTGCCGGGTAGGGCTCCACCTGCCGGTTTTGTCATTCATTTCCGTGGTGAAACTCGCAATATGAGCTCCATCCGCGTATGGCATGGCGATGAAATCATACGATTCATCCCCCATGGCTGTAATAACTGCCTCCAGATCGACCTCTCCCGATCCCCCTGACAGAGTGGCAACTTCGCACGCAATGCCTTCAGGCAGTTCCTCCCCCGCCGCATATCCTTGGAAGTTCAACTGCAGAGCAATGTCATTCCCATATGCGCCGGTATTCTTTGCCTGGATCGTGACAACGCCTTCTGACGCTTCAGCCGTTACCGGCAAATCGGTTTTGGCGTTAATCCCCGCAGTGACCGCCTTCGCAACTGCGGCAGCGTCTGAGGAGTTCGGAATATTAATAGCTACGCAATCCGCCCCAATGTAAACGTAAACCGTTCCCGCCGCCGTGACCGTCCCGGAAAAAGTGAGGGTTCCTGATGCTTTCTTCCCGCCTTCCGGGTCGGAGACAGCAATAGCCCATACTTCGCCAACGCTGTTATTCTCGCGGAACGCTGAATTCATCCGCGCCAGCATCGACCCATGGCCAAAAAGCTCTTTCCCCTGGCTGCCACCGGTAACCAGAACCGGGACTCCGTCTTCTGCCTTGCCACTGGATACCTTCTGCCCAATCAGAAGCGCTTTCAGGTTGTTTGCCCCGATATTCGCCTGGGAATTATCAACCTCAGCATAAAAAAGCGGGACTCTGACCCCGCTGGGAATATTTGAAAACGAAATTGCCATTTAAGACCCCGCTTTTTTGTCTAAATTAACCTTAAAACTTACTGCATCAACCCAGTCCGCCGGGGCTGGATCAATTTTCGAATCAATACCTTTCAAATCAGGCAAGCCATCAAGCTCCCGCCCATGCCCCGTATCTGCGTCAACAACGTCGTAAGAAACAGAGAAAGACAGCTGAAGCGCCAGCCGGGCCCGATTAAGATCCGGATCTGAATAGCCTTCATAGACAATCTCATCCGTCTCGGCGGTTGAGGTTCCTAGAATCGCTTTGAAAATCTCAGCCTTCAGATCTTCAATCGCGTCAAAAGCATCCTGCCCTCGTTCCTGATCAGCCGTAGATACCAAAATAACAACACAAAAGATCTGTTTGACACGCTGTCGGTAATCGGTCCCCATGCTGTCCATGTCTTCCCCGATCTCAGATACCGGCAAAACAAAGGCGCAAGGCATCGGCAGATTGGTAATATCAATGGCCGCGTATTCCGCCGCGCCCCCAACCCGCCCTTCAAAACTCGGGCAGTAAGCTCTAAGAGCTGAAATGATCGTCGCAAGCTTCATCCCGATATGATCCCCGGCTTAAGTGCCTCATCAAGAATTTCCGCCATATCTTTCTGATACGCTTCATTCCCGTATTGATTGGCCGCCTCAACAATCCAATTTTTACGAGGAGCCGCCACCTTTTCCCCGTGCCTCTTTTTGTGCTGCTGGCGCCTGTCCGGCTTACGAAGCGCGTTCCTGTCCGCCCCCGGCGCTCTATGCCCCCAATACACAAAGGCGGGGTAATAAGCTCCCCGCTCCCGAATGCTGTTGGTCATATAGTTGGCGACACCAACCGAAAACCCTGAATGGGACACTCGGTACTTAATCGAGCTCCTGAGTTTCCCCGTACTCATCCCCGGGAATTCATTCGCCTTCGAAACTCCTCTGGTACTGACGTTCTTCTTGGCCATCCCCTGGACTTTCTGTCCTATCTTTCGGAATGACCGTTTCAGCACCTTGGTGTCAAAATCGACAAAACGGAAGGGCTTCCGGAACCGAACCGAAAACTCAAGCGCAGATGCTTTATCCATGGAGTGCCTCACATTCAAGTGCGGTAAATCTCCCCACCCCATTCATGTCAGTGACGCGCCGGACGCGATACGTAATCCCATCGCAATCAAGCTCAATCATCCGTTTCAGACTTGGAGGGGTCGTCTGCAGTGACTTTGAGTACCGGATAATGAATCGATCTGTCACGGTTTCTTCAACATTCACCGAGTCCCAGTAATTCTGCCCGCCCACTATTTCGTGCTTCGCCCACGCTTCCAGCATCAATACTCGCTTTTCTGAAAGCGCCGAAGCCCCCGAAGAAGAGAACGCGACGTTATAAATTGCAACCCGCCTTCTCATTTCGCCAATCTGAGGCAGTTTCATGGGCTACCTCCATGTGCGATAGGGGTCCAACAGACGGTCGACGAACGGGTTCTCGATCAGGTTTTCAGCCTGGGCGGCCTCTCGATGCTCGTAAAAATGAGCGGCCTGGATCAGAATCCACTCCCGAATACCCGCCGGAACGCCCGAAGGGTCCGTTGCATAGCCTTCGACGCCGTCCCGGGTAATAATCCCGCGCTGAAGCTCGTGCTCGGCCATCTGGGTGCAGGCAAGGCAAAGAGAGGCGATCAGATAATCGTCCTCCGAGTGGTCCACGCGGAAATGACGCTTCGCTTCTTCAAGCGTGACGCCGCTTTCCGCGGTGCTGGTATCAATTCCAGTGAACCCGGTTTCTTCCATTACGACGCCTTAGCAGTGGTTTTCCGCGTTTTAGCGGCAGTTTTGGCGGTTTCTTTCGTCTCAGTCTTCGGTTTAACAGCCGCGATTTCCGCAGCACCCGAATTGATCAGAGACTGAGCGACAACGCCAGACACACGAAGCACCGCGCCGGTTTTCACGAATCCAACCGGTGTCAGCGCATCCTTTTTCAAAACAATCTCTTTTTCCATAGAAAAACGCCCCGGAAGTTATTAGCCTCCAGGGCGTTCGTCAGTCAGCTACAGGGATCACTCGGCCGGGACGGTCAGAGCACCGCCGCAGAGAGCGGCCGGACGCTCAATACCAAAGCCCAGACGGCGTTCGGCGCGGATAGTAATCAGGTTCTTCTGGACGTTGTCGCTATCCTGCTCGAAGAGCTCAACCGTGAGACCCTGACGCGCCCAGACGGTGCCGGCGGCCGTAAAGTCACCGACCATGAACTGGTCGACCGCGACGGCCTGAGTCGTGATGACCGGCAGACCCCAGAGTTCAGCCGGAGCCACGGTAGCCGGGTGACCAAGGTAGTAGTCGCCATTGGCGTTCTTCAGCATCTGGAGACGGGACCAGTTCAGCGGATTCAGCAGAATCGCGGACGGACGGTAGTACGCCTGCTCGATCTTGGTCTTCGCGAAGAGGATCAGATCCAGAAGCGACGCATTCTTGGTGCCGAGATCAGCGAGCGTGGCACCGTGAGCGGTGTAATTGCCGGTATTGAAGATACCGGACAGGTTCTGACCGAGGCCGTCACCCTTCGTAATCTGGTCTTCAACAGCAAGATCCACGCCGTAGACAATGCGCTGGTTGATGTACGCCTCAAGAGCCGGCGCGTCTTCCATCAGCTGCTTCGAAATACGGGCAAGGTGAGCAATCGTCTTCACCGTACCGGAAACCAGCTCAAAGCCGGTGGAGCCAAACGGCTTCTGAGTGCCTTCAGCAATGAACGCGGCACCATTCACAAAACCGTCGTCCTTTTCCTTCACGTACTCGTAAGCGTTGCTGGCAACCGGGATGGTCGGGAAAAGAGTCTCAATCGTGAACGGGCGGAAGGCACCGGTCAGAACGCCAGGACGACGATAGGCGGGAACAACACCGCCGGTCGGGGTCGTAATCGGATTCCCAGCAGATTCCTTCACCTCAGCCACTTCCATACGGGCCTTGGTGGCAGAACCTTCAGCAAAAGCCTTCAGAGCGCCGGATTCAGCAACCTGAGCGCCAACAGACTTCGCTTCAGCCTTGGGAGCCATAGCCTTGACGGCATTCTGCTGCACATCCATCAGCTCACGGGCAAACTTGGTCTGCATATCGCCCAGGCGCTTCATTTCGGCCTTGTTGGACTCAGCCGTTTCGTTCATCTTGCCTTCGATACGGTCGAGGGCTTCAGAAATTTCCTTAATTTCCATTGTTTTTTCCTTAAGAATTAAAGTGACTGCTCAAGCTTTTTCAGTCGTTCAAGCAGTCTCTGAGCCGCTTTCCCCTCGGCCTCGGCGTCCCGCTGGGCGTTAAAAAGCGATTTGCACCGGGCAATAAGCCCCTGTGCGGCTGAGCGTGAAAACCGTCCTGAATCCCTCAGGAAATCCTCAAGCTCTCGAATAGTGGTAATGCCGGCAATGTCCTCTGCCCGGACTTCTGTCACTCGGGCAAAGCTGTCAGCAGGAAGAGCGACAACCGAAATCTCATAGAGACGGGAAATGTTCTTGATCGTCCGTCCGTACGCACTGTCCGCCTTCTCTTCGTAATCGTCCTTGCTCACCGAGAAGCCGATTGACAGCCCCGAAACGCTGCCATCACGGAGCGCGGCAAGGACTTCATCAGCCTTGGTGTTCCCGCGGGTCAGCTGACCAGTCACAAGAAGACCTTTTTCGTCTTCCTGCATGCTCAGCCACTTGCCGATCGGGATGCTGGACCAGTCGTGTCCATAAAACATGACCGGAATCGTGTCCCCAGCAATCACACTCTTGTAAGCGCCTGGGAGAATCGTGTCGCCATAGCTGTCGACGTTCCCAAAGGTGGACGCGTAACCGGTAAAGACACGCGAATCGGCGTCAAGCTTCAGCTCAGCGCCGTTGATATCAAAATCCTTAAATTCCATTACGGTTTGCCCCCGTAGTTACGTCCGGAGCCTTCCCTAACTGGTCGACCGGAACATAGTTGCTCATCGTCGTAAGCATCTCGCCGCCATCCTGGGGAGGCAGATTCTCACGTTCCCGGGCTTCATTCCGGGTCATAAGACCGTTCTGAACCATGGTCTGATAGAACGCCGCTCGATCCTTCGAAGACCCTCTCAGGAAGGCGTCTGTCATGAACTCAATTTCTGTATCGCTATCAGTAACCGACACCAGGCGACGATGTAAAGCCTGTTCAAACTGCGTAAGAAGCGGATTGACCGTGAACTTATTGAACCCATCGACAATCTGCTCAATGCCTGAGCCCCAGGTGCTCTGTCCGGACGCCCCGACAATCACCGCTGGAACGCCGAACCAGCGACAGATCTCCTCAACCGAGAACCGCCTCGTCTCAAGTAGCTGTGCGTCCGCAGGATTCAGGCTCAGCTGAGCGTACTTAAGGCCGCGATCCGCGATCAGAAGTCCGCCCGTGGGATTCGACATCTGCTCCCCGAAGCGCTGAATCAGCATCGCCATCTGCTCGGGGTTCAGCCTGGAGTCCGTCTGCAGGACGCCGGTTGGCTTCGATCCCTTTCCGAAGAGGTTGTTGGCGTTTTCCTGCGCGCGGATGCTCTCGTTCATGGACGAGCGCATGAATTCGAGCTTACTGAGCCCCATGTAGCCGTTCCCGAGCCCTTTCCAGTGGATCACGTTCTCAGGAGCAAGCGCTGTAATCTGACCGTCCTGATAGTAGATATAGACCGTCCCACCACCCACGACAGACACTTCCATCTGTTCTGCGGCAAGCGGAATCAGCGCGATCGGGTCACCAGACGAATCCCGTACCACCTGCGCATAGGCATTGCCCTTCAGAAGCCGGTTGAGACACATCGAAGAGATAAACTCTGCCGGCGTCATCCACGCGTTCGGTCGGTCGTGAAGCAGAAACCAGAGAGGAGAAGACCGGTTCTGCTCACGGCCGCCGGAAGGAAGCCGGCGGTACACGCAGACCGGGAGAGAGCTGATCGTGCTCGAAAGCAGTTCAACGCAGGCGTAGACGGTAGAAATCTGCAGCGCGGCATCGGCCGGCACAGGCTTCGTGTTGTCTATGATCGGGGACGTCGGAAGGGGTATCTGCTGGCCTGAAGCCGTCCCCAGGGGCCCGCCCCACGAGGCAACCCAGTTGATCAATCGCTGTAGAAACATAGATGTAATTACCAGCTCAAAAATGTGCCCGAGGGAGAACCTTCAAAATCCGCATACTCGTCGTCGCCAGACTCCGCGCCAAAAAGCGCGAGGATCAAAGCAACCGGCCCGTCGATCTTCTGCTCGTAGCGCTCCTTACGCGGGAAAATATTGTCTTTTGCGTCTACCCTCGCCACCACGTTGCTCATCATCCAGTCCATGACCGGATTTGCCTCATGCGCGAGCCTGTGGTCGAGCACAAGGGCCTCAAGCGACTTCATCGGGCTCGACACGTTTGCGACGACGACAGAGCACTCCACCAGGAGCGCCCCGGAGTCATCCAGGTCGTTGATCAGCTGCGTGGCGTGCCACGGGTCGTAGACAATGCCGAGAACGTTGTACCGGGAGAGATCGTCCCGGATATCCTCTTCGACCACGTTGTAATCAGTCATGGCCCCTTCGGTCACGTGAATCTGGCCCTGATCGGCCCAGCCCTGATACTGCGAGTTGACCGAATTCTGAACCGCGTTGCGGGGCAGATAGAAGTCCGAAAAAACCGTGTAGCGGGGCTTGCCGTCCTCGCCCTCCTGGGGAAACAACAGCACCTTCGCCGTCATATCGCTTTTCGACCCGAGGTCCAGCCCGATGTAGCAGTCCTTGCCCTCGAAATCCTCTCTCCGCAGCGAGAAATCGCCGCCTTTCTGCCATTCCGGCATGTTCATCCAGGAGGACGCGGCAGAGCACCAGACATCGAGATGCTTCGTCTGAAAGTTACCGGCCGCTGAGGGCAGCGCAACCGCTTTTTTCTGCAAAGAAGTGACCATCTCCGGCATGACAGACACGCCCCAGTTGGGATTGGCCTTCTCAAGCGCTTCGACGCTCTTCCAGTCGTCTCCGGCGTCCAGCCCGTAGATGGTTCCGAACTGCGTTTCGTCGGACACCGTGCCCTCAAGCACCTCCCGAACCATCGTCCGGACTTCGTAGCAAATACCTGAAGTGTCGAACCCCGCAGTCGTAATCACCCACATCAAGGAATTCACACGCTTACCGAGCGACGTTTCAACCACGTCGTACACTGCACGGGTTCTGTGAGCGTGAAGTTCGTCGATGATGGCCAAATGGGTATTCAAGCCGTCCAGCGTGCTCCCTTCGGCCGATTTGGCCTGAAAAGTGCTGTTCGTCGACTCGACATAAAGCGAGTGCGCCAGTATTTCAAGGCCAAAATGCTTGCAAAGGGACGGAGTCTGCTGCGCCATGCGCTTAGCGTCGCCGAAAACAATGCCGGCCTGGTCTCTGGTTGTGGCGAAAGAATAAACCTCGGCGCCCGGCTCATGATCAGCCAGCAGGCAGTAGAGCGCAACGCCAGATGACAGGCAGCTCTTTCCGTTGCCCCTGGGGACCTCAATGTAAACTCGGCGAAACCGTCTCCCGCCGTCTGCTCTGCGCCTCCAGCCAAAAATTGTGGTCAAAATCCAAACCTGCCACGGCTCGAGCCTGATTTTTTGCCCGGCGAGCCGTCCCTTCGTGTGCGGAAGCAATTCGATGAAACGGCAAACAAGAGAGGCTTCCTTTTCATCGAAGTAGTAGGCCGATTTCACCCCGGAATACCGCTCAAGATCGCGGTTTTGCCGGCGAACAGCCAGCTTTACGAACTCGCAGGCCGGAAGTTCGCCATTCAGCACACGCTCGCCGTAATCCCGGGCAATCGCGCAATATTTACGAGGTGAAGTCCGCAAAATCTCCATCCTTTTCCGGCGCTGCGTCCGCGGGCGCGTGCGCGCGGGCGACCGGCGTGAACCCTAATTCCTTCTCCAGCTTGATCAAGGACGCCAGAAGGGCCTGCATGGCCGTGAACTCCGGGCTCAGCTTCCTGCCGCCAGACTTCTCGTCGACGCCGTAGAGCGCACCGTGCTCAACCGCCTTGGCCATCTTCCGCCACAGGGCGTACGTGCGGCACCATTGCTCCAGCGCTGGCCCGTCAACCACCGACAGGCGGCCTTCCGGGGCGTTTTTGACAGCCAGAGCCCACGCTTCCTTCGCGTCCCCCGGCACTCCCACCGGCGGCTCTTCGCTCAGCC
>OGKX01000378.1_pt1 | contig 27691 bp, 22 predicted proteins | sample 1572541 | NCBI WGS metagenome assembly OGKX01 (sample SAMEA2581982, study PRJEB24529) | metagenome | biome: Human gut stool | place: China | collected 2011
CGCTTTTGGGTCAACGAATACGAGAACAGCGCAAGGAAAAAGGCTGGACGATCGAGCAGTTTGCAGAACGGGTCGATTTGTCGGCAAATTATGTTGGAGATTTAGAGCGCGGAGTAAAAATCCCCAAACTGGAAACCTTTATCCGAATCGTAGAGGTGTTGGACGTATCTGCTGATGTGCTAATCCGGGATTCCGTTCCATCCGCATCCCATGTGGCAGATGACGAACTGAGCAGAAAGCTGAGCCAGTTCACACCGGGGCAGGAGAAAGATGCCATTGACATTCTGAATGCCATACACTGACAACATTCCTTATATCACAAAACAATAAACCTTTGCTATTAGAGCGCCAGCAAACGTGCTGACGCTCTTTTGCTTCATAAGAAAAACCACAAGCTAAGCTTGTGGAGGAATAGAGCCGTAGCGTTGATACGGTAGAAAAAGAACCTCCTTTTGCTATAATAGAAGCGGGTAACGCCAACCGCATACTTAAAGCAAAAGGAGGTTCATCCATATGGACGAGAAAAGTTTATCACATACGAGCTGGAATTGCAAATATCACATAGTGCTAGTACCGAAATATCGCAGGAAAGTGATATACGGAAAGCTAAGAAAAGATATTGGAAAAATACTAAGGACACTATGCGATTACAAGCATGTTGAAATTATAGAAGCCCATGCGATGCCAGATCATATCCATATGCTTGTGTCGATACCGCCCAAACTTGCCGTAGCAGATTTCATGGGGTATCTCAAAGGGAAGAGTACGCTCATGATATTTGAGCGACATGCAAACCCCGCGTTTTCACGCGGGGTTATGATTCAGGGACACCCTAAAACCCATTTTGCCGGAGCCCCGGCCCAGCGCAAAATCCCAGGTGGATACCCCTGCGCCGGGTGTCTGCCGCTCACTTTTTCCGCGTGGCAATGTCCTGAAAGCAGAAATAGTCCGGTTGGTGGCGGGACTGGGTGTACTCGAACAGCATCCCGTCCGAGTTGAAGGTCTGGTTTACCACCACTGCCACGCAATCATAGCCGTCCATATCCAGCAGCTTTTCATCACGGGCAGTTGCGTGTTCCACCGTGATGCGCCGTTTGCTGGTGATGATTTGCATTCCGAGCACATTTTCAATAAAATCATAGATGGAATGGGATGCGATTTCCTCCGTCAGTCCGGGCACAAATTCCTTCAAAAAATAGTTGATGTCCAGAATCAGTGCTTTTCCGTCCAGATAGCGCACGCGCTGCACCGCCCACAGTTCGTCGCCCTCAGAAAATCCGCTTTCCGCAGCAAACTGCTCGGTTGCAGTGATCGTCTCAAACCGAATGACACGGGTAACGGCTTGCAGATGGTTGCGGCGGGCGGTTTCTTGAAACGTCTCGATGCCGCCTATGGTAAAGGTGGTTTTGCCCACCGGCTGGTAGATGACCCGAACGCCCCGTCCCTGCATGGACTGCACATAGCCGTCGGCAATCAGCTCCGCAATTGCACGGCGCACCGTATTGCGGGAACAATCATATTCTTCAATCAGGGTATTCTCGCTGGGCAGCAGGGATTGATATGGATAATCCTGCGCTTCGATGCGCTTTTTGATGCTGCGGTAGATGCCCTCATACTTTGCTTTCGGCATGGTGATACTCCTCAACTTGTTCATACATTTACTTCAGTATACCGTGATTGCACCCGAATTTCAAGGCATTCTATTGTCTGAGATGCTGAAAATTTTCAAACATAACATGATTTTTTGTAAATCTGCTTGACTTGTCTGAACAAGTGAACTATACTGAAACCACAAGCCAAACTTGTATGAACAAGTTTGGCGAATCATCAAAAAGATAAAGGAGAAAAGAGTCATGGGAAAATACCAAGAGGACGCAAAGTTGCTGCTTGAGTACGTTGGCGGCAAAGAAAACATTGCGGCGGTTTCGCACTGTGTATCCCGGATGCGTTTTGTGCTGAACGATCCCGCCAAGGCGGACGTTGCCAAGATCGAGGCACTGAAATCCGCCAAGGGCACTTTCACCCAGGCGGGCCAGTTTCAGGTCATCATCGGCAACACGGTGAGTGATTTCTACAATGATTTCATCGCGGTGTCCGGCATTGACGGCGTGTCCAAGGATGCCGTCAAGAGCGCGGCCAAGCAGAACCAGACCACCCTGCAGAAGATCATGAGTGCACTGGCCGAGATCTTTGCACCGCTGATCCCCGCCATCATCACCGGCGGTCTGATCCTCGGTTTCCGCAACTGCATCGACAGCATTTATTTCTTTGAGAACGGAACCAAGACCCTGTGCGACATCAGCCAGTTCTGGTCCGGCGTAGACAGCTTCCTGTGGCTGATCGGCGAGGCCATCTTCCATATGCTGCCGGTCTGCATCTGCTGGTCCGTTACCAAAAAGATGGGCACCACCCAGAGCCTTGGCATCGTGCTGGGCCTGACGCTGGTTTCCGGGCAGTTGCTCAATGCCTACGGTGTGGCTTCTACTGCGGCGGCAGATATCCCCAAATGGGACTTCGGTTTCTTCACCGTGAACATGATCGGCTATCAGGCACAGGTCATCCCGGCCATCCTTGCGGCGTTCACGCTGGTGTATCTGGAACGGTTCTTCCGCAAGATCTGCCCGGCAGTCATCTCCATGATCGTTGTGCCCTTCTGCTCGCTGGTGCTGTCCGTCATCATCGCCCACACTGTCCTCGGCCCCATCGGCTGGAAGATTGGCTCTGTCATCTCCGATGTGGTCTATGCGGGCATTTCCGGTTCTTTCCGCGTGGTGTTCGGTGCTATCTTCGGCTTTGTGTATGCACCGCTGGTCATCACCGGCCTGCACCACATGTCCAACGCCATCGATATGCAGCTGATCGCCGACTTCGGCGGCACGATGCTGTGGCCCATGATCGCACTCTCCAACATCGCACAGGGTTCTGCCGTGCTGGGCATGATCTACCTGCAGCGCAAGAATGCTGCCGCTCAGGAAGTCAACGTTCCCTCCTGCATCTCCTGCTATCTGGGCGTTACGGAGCCTGCCATGTTCGGCGTCAACCTGAAATTCCACTTCCCGTTTATCTGCGGCATGATTGGATCTGCCATCGCAGCGGTCGTCTGTGTGGCAACTTCCACCACGGCCAACGCCATTGGCGTGGGCGGCATCCCCGGCATCCTGTCCATCCAGCCTGCCTATATGCTCAGCTTTGCCGTGTGCATGCTGATCGCTATCGTGATTCCTTTTGTGCTGACCGTCATCGTTGGCAAGAAAAAGGGAATTGCCTGATTTTCAAGAATTGCGAGGTGCTTGCAATGGAAGCACGCAAGGATAAAGTAGTTTACCAGATTTACCCGAAATCCTTTTACGATACCAACGGCGATGGTCTGGGCGACCTGAAAGGCGTCACGGCCAAGCTGGATTATCTGGCCGACCTCGGCGTGGATTACCTATGGCTGACGCCGTTCTTCCCCTCGCCCCAGCGCGACAACGGCTATGATGTGGCCGACTACCGTGCCGTTGACCCGCGCTACGGCACGATGGAAGATTTGGAAGAACTCATCCGCGAGACAGACAAGCGCGGCATTGGCCTGATGTTGGATATGGTGTTCAACCACACCTCCACCGAGCATGCATGGTTCCAGCGGGCACTGGCCGGTGAGAAAAAGTATCAGGATTACTACATCTTTAAGAACGGAACCCCGGACAATCTGCCCACAAACTGGGTGTCCAAGTTCGGTGGCCCGGCATGGCAGTATGTGCCGCAGCTGGGCAAGTGGTATCTGCACCTGTTCGATGTGACACAGGCAGACCTGAACTGGGAGAACCCGGCGGTGCGGGAAGAAATGGCCGACATCCTCCGTTTCTGGAAGGCGAAGGGAATCAAGGGATTCCGCTTTGATGTGGTCAATCTGATTTCCAAACCGGAAGTGTATGAGGACGACTTTGCGGGCGATGGCCGTCGCTTCTACACCGATGGCCGCAATGTCCACAAATACCTGAAAGAATTGGTGGCGGCAGGCGGCATCGACGGCATGGTGACGGTGGGCGAAATGTCCTCCACCTCGTTGGAAAACTGCATCGGGTACACTGCTGCGGGCAACCATGAACTGTCTATGTGCTTCAACTTCCATCATCTGAAGGTGGACTACAAGAACGGCGACAAATGGGCACTGATGCCTGCCGACCATCTTGCGCTGAAGAAGCTGTTCCAGACATGGCAGGAGGGGATGCAGGCGCATGACGGCTGGAATGCGCTGTTCTGGTGTAATCACGACCAGCCCCGTGCCGTGAGTCGCTTTGGCAGCGATACGGCCTACTGGAAGGAAAGTGCCAAGATGCTGGCCACCGCTATCCACTTCATGCGCGGTACGCCGTATATCTATCAGGGCGAAGAATTGGGAATGACCAACGCGCACTTTACCTCCATTGATCAGTACCGGGATGTAGAAAGCCTGAATTACTACAACATCCTGCGCGGCGAGGGCAAGTCCGAGGCCGAAACGCTCGACATCATCGCCCAGCGCAGCCGCGACAACGGCCGTACCCCGATGCAGTGGGATGCCAGCGCGAACGCAGGTTTCACCACCGGTACGCCGTGGATCGGCACCGCCGATAACTATCAGACCATCAACGCCGCCGCCGAGATGGACGACCCGGACTCGGTGCGCAGTTTCTACAAGACGCTGGTGCACCTGCGCAAACAGCACAAGGTCATCAGCGAGGGAAAGATCGAGTTCCTCTTCCCGGAAAATGCCGACCTGCTGGCCTACCGCCGCTATGGTGCGCCGGACGGAGAAGAGCTGCTGGTGCTGTGCAACCTGACAGCGCACGAAGTACCTGTCACCCTGCCGGAGGGGTGGGCCGGTACGGAAAAGCTGCTGGGCAACTACACGGAAACGGCTGCTGCGCTGCGCCCGTATGAGTGCACCGTTCTGAAAAAATAAAAACAAGGTGTGTCCACCCGGACGCACCCTGCCAAAATCCACATACGACAGCGATATGAGAAACAGAGCGTTCCCCATCGGGAACGCTCTGTTTCTCTTTACTGGTGGTATGATGAGCCTGTTCTGCCTGCCACGCGGCAAGCTCGCTTTCGAGAACACGTCACTTTCGGCAGCTTGCAAGAAAACACGGTGAAAACTTTGGCAAAAAGAGAGAGAACTGGACGGTGCCAGCCCTCTTGACAAGGTTCTTCTACGAAATGTTGTTCCATCCCGGTTTTGTCCCGGTTTCAAAAAGGGCTTGCATTCGGTTATATACCATGCTATAATGCTCCCAGAAATTGAATCAAGAATCTTCAGGGCAGGGTGCGATTCCCTACCGGTGGTACAGCCCACGAGCCGCAAGGCATGATTCGGTGAAACTCCGAAGCCGACAGTACAGTCTGGATGAAAGAAGATAGGAAAGCATAGAGAAACCACAAGATCTCTGTACTCATGGAAGCTGCTCTGAGATGCGTTTGCATTTCAGAGCTTTCTTTTTGCGCAGGAGATACTGTGCCTGTTTGCCTTGCCCTGAACAATCTGGTTCGGGGCTTTTTTATTTGGAGGCAGAGAGATGAACGACACAGAGTATATGCGTCTTGCCTTAGAACTGGCGAAAAAAGGATGCGGATGGACATCCCCAAATCCGATGGTGGGTGCTGTCATTGTAAAAGATGGTCAGATCATCGGGCAGGGATGGCATGAACGGTATGGCCAGCCCCATGCGGAGCGAAATGCGTTAGCATCCTGCGCTGTTGACCCCGAAGGGGCAACGATGTATGTGACGCTGGAGCCCTGCTGTCATTTTGGAAAACAGCCGCCGTGTGTGAATGCTATTCTGGAAGCGGGCATCAGCCGGGTCGTAGTGGGGTCGGCAGACCCAAACCCACTGGTGTCGGGAAAAGGAATTGCTGCTCTGCGGGTGCAGGGAGTAGCGGTGACGGAAGGCGTTTTGCGGGAAGAATGCGACGCACTCAATCGGATATTCTTCCATTTTATAACGACAAAACGCCCGTTTGTTTCTATGAAGTATGCCATGACAATGGACGGAAAAATTGCCACAGTTACGGGCGCATCCAAATGGATTACGAGTGAAGCTGCCCGAGCGTATGTTCAACAACAGCGGCATCGTTTCAGCGGAATCATGGTCGGTGTCGGAACCATTCTTGCCGATGATCCCTTATTGACCTGCCACATGGAGAACGGAAAAAATCCAGTTCGCATTGTCTGCGATACTCAGCTGCGGACACCATTGCAAGCACAGGTGGTCGCAACAGCAAAACAGATCCCGACCATCCTTGCGACCTGCTGCGCCGACCCGAAACGGCAGGCGATATATCGACAGGCTGGGTGCCGAGTGATTTGTCTGGACAAAAGGAACGGTCACGTTGACCTTGTACAACTTATGGAAAAACTTGGTCAGGAACAAATCGACAGCATTCTTCTGGAAGGCGGAGGGACACTGAACTGGGCAGCACTGGAAAGCGGCGTTGTTCAACAGGTGCAGGCGTACATTGCCCCAAAGCTGTTCGGCGGACAGGAAGCAAAAACACCGGTGGAAGGTGCAGGAGTTCCTATGCCGAGTGCAGCATTCCGGCTGAAAAACAGCAGCCTGACCCATCTTGGCGAGGATATCCTGATTGAAAGCGAGGTCGAGTATCCATGTTCACCGGAATTATAGAAGAAGTCGGAACCGTAAAGCAGATCACGCATGGGCAGCATTCGGAAGTGCTGAACATTCAGGCACGGACCGTTCTGGAAAACACAAAAATCGGTGACAGCATCGCAGTGAATGGCATCTGCCTGACCGTTACCCGGCTTTTTGCAGACAGCTTTTCTGCCGATGTTATGCATGAAACCCTGAACCGCTCCTCTCTTGCAGGTCTTATGGTCGGGAGCAGGGTCAATCTGGAACGGGCAATGGCTGCGGATGGACGGTTCGGCGGGCATATTGTGGCGGGTCATGTGGATGGCACCGGGTGCATCCTGCGAATCGAAAAAGACGACAATGCGGTCTGGTTTACCATCCATGCGGAACCAAATCTTTTGCGCTATGTCGTGGAAAAAGGCTCCATCACGGTCGATGGTATAAGCCTGACGGTGGCAGAAGTCGGTTCGGATGCGTTTTCAGTGTCCACCATCCCTCACACCGTCAGCTGTACAAATCTGTGTCAAAGACACAAAAACGATGTGGTAAATCTGGAGACCGACATCCTTGGCAAGTATGTCGAAAAGCTGTTTCAGCCGATACCGCAGGAACACCGGAAAAGCTCTGTCACGAAAGAAATGCTGATACGCTACGGATTTGAATAAGGAGAAACGACGATGAGATTCAATACCATTCCTGAAGCTCTGGAAGATTTGAGACAAGGCAAGATCATTTTGGTGACGGATGACCCGGAACGCGAAAACGAGGGCGATTTTATCTGTGCCGCTGAGTTTGCGACAACAGAAAATGTCAATTTCATGGCGACCCACGGCAAAGGTCTGATCTGTATGCCGATGTCGGAAGCCTTTGTACAGAAGCTGAAGTTTCCGCAGATGGTTCAGCATAACACGGACAACCATGAAACCGCCTTTACCGTGTCCATCGACCATATTTCAACCACGACCGGCATTTCGGCTGCGGAACGCTCTATTACTGCGCTGGCCTGTGTAGCAGAAGACGCAAAAGCAGAAGATTTCCGGCGACCGGGTCATATGTTCCCGCTTTTAGCAAGGAAAAATGGTGTTCTGGAACGGAACGGCCACACAGAAGCCACCGTAGACCTGTGCCGTCTGGCAGGGCTGAAAGAGTGCGGGCTTTGCTGCGAGATCATGAGGGACGATGGCACTATGATGCGCACGAAGGAACTTGCACAGCTGGCAGAACGATTCCAAATCAAATTCATCACCATCCAAGCCTTGCAAGAGTACCGTAAGTGTCACGAAAAGCTGGTCGATCAGGTGGCTGCCGTAAATCTACCGACAAAATACGGCGACTTCCGCGCATACGGTTTTGTGAGCCGCCTGAACGGAGAACATCACATCGCATTGGTAAAAGGTGAAATCGGTGATGGCCGGGATGTCCTGTGTCGGGTGCATTCGGAATGTCTGACGGGTGATACGTTCGGTTCGCTGCGCTGCGATTGCGGACAGCAGTTGGCTGCGGCGATGACGCAAATTGAAAAGGAGGGGCGTGGCATCCTGCTCTATATGCGGCAGGAAGGACGCGGTATCGGTCTCATAAATAAGCTGCGTGCCTACGAGTTGCAGGAACAGGGCATGGATACGCTGGAAGCCAACCTCGCCCTTGGTTTCCATGGGGATGAACGGGAGTATTACATGGGAGCACAGATTTTGCGGGAGCTGGGAGCACATAGTTTGCGCCTGTTGACCAATAATCCGGATAAGGTATACCAACTTTCCGAGTTCGGTCTGGAGATTACAGAACGTGTCCCAATTCAGATGACTGCGACCGCGCACGACCTGTTCTATCTGAAAACCAAGCAGGCAAGAATGGGACATATCCTGAGTTATTAAGGAAAAGAGGGATTTTACAATGAAATCATTTGAAGGAAAACTGATTGCACAAAACATCCGGGTCGGTATCGTTGCTGCACGATTCAACGAGTTCATCACCTCAAGGCTCCTTGGCGGGGCAATGGATGCACTCCTTCGGCACGATGTGAGCGAGGACGATGTTCATGTCGCATGGGTGCCGGGAGCGTTTGAAATTCCGCTGGTTGCTTCCAAAATGGCAAAAAGCGGAAAGTACGATGCTGTGATTTGCCTTGGCGCAGTGATTCGCGGCTCTACCAGCCATTACGACTACGTCTGCAACGAAGTCTCAAAAGGCATCGCAGCAGTTTCGCTGGAAAGCGGTATTCCTGTTTTATTTGGCGTTCTGACGACTGAAAATATCGAGCAGGCAATCGAGCGGGCAGGTACGAAAGCCGGAAACAAGGGCTATGACTGCGCGGTCAGCGCCATCGAAATGGTCAATCTGATCCGCGAAATGGATGCAGAGTAACGGTGACACAGGAGCCTTCCATGATTGTGATACGAGCGAACACCCCGGACCAGGTGCTGGAGCAAACGATTCTGAGCCTTTTGCAACAGGCGCAGATTGATGCGGAGCAGATCACATTCTGCGCAAAGAAAAAACTGGAACTGCCGGGATTGGTGATTGACAACACCCGACATGAAATTTCAGCCAACGGCAGAAATATTTCGTTGACACGTCTTGAATCCGACCTGTTGTGGGTGCTGGCAGTCTGCGAAGGAACGACGCTCTCTAAAAAAGAGCTTTTTGATGCTGTATGGGGAAAGGATTGCGCCGATACCTTAAAAGTGGTTTGCAATACCGTTTCCAATCTCCGAAAGAAGATGGCATTCTGCGGGCTGGACGGATGTCTTTGCACAGTTGGTGGAGGGTATGCTTTTCGTTACGTTCTGGCAGAGCAGGGAAAAGCCCATTCCAATACTGTCCCGACAATGGTATACTGTTGCCCAAAGGAGCTGAGAGAAAATGACCCGAATCTTGTTCATCTGTCTGGGGAATATCTGCCGTAGTCCCATGGCGGAATTTGTTATGAAAGACCTTGTGGAAAAAGCCGGTATTGCAGAAAAATTTGAAATCGCCTCCGCTGCGACCAGTGCGGAAGAAGTGGGCAACCCGGTCTATCCACCCGCTCGGCAAAAATTGGCAGACCATGCCATTTCCTGTGTAGGCAAAACGGCGCGTCAGATGACACGGCAGGATTATGATACCTATGATTATCTGATTGCAATGGATCGAAGCAACCTGCGGGATATGGCTCGTTTTGTAGGGGACGACCCGTTGCACAAGGTCTCCCTCCTGATGTCGTATACCAGTACGCCGCACGATGTGGCCGACCCGTGGTTTACCGGAAATTTCGAGGACACATGGCGGGATGTACTGGCAGGCTGCACGGCGTTGTTAGAGAGGCTGTGCCAATAAAAGAAACAACTGGGTGTATCATCGTTCAGATGAAGCATCCAGCTGTTTTTGATTTAATCTTCTGGCCTGCCGTGGTCGCAGCCGGGGGCGTATGGCTTTTTACATCAGAAGTTGTTGGAAAATCAACCCTGGATGCGGGTCTGCATCAGATGGTCCGGGGTGTAGGCATCGGATAAGGTACCGTTCATGCTGGCGGCATAGTAATACAGGGCTGTCCAGGATTTCAGTTCATAGCTGGTGCCCTCCAGCACGCCCTTGCCGCGGCAATAAGGAGCCCAGAACCGGTAGTATTCCTCCGATTTGTTGTCGGAGGGAACATCCATGTAGGTGCCGGTGGCCTCATCGTAGGGGGCAAAGGGAAGCGCCTGCCCTGTGGCCATTTTGCTGGCCCAGGGCAGCAGACTCACCAAGTTCTGGGAGGATTCAAAGGTGAACGAGGTGGAGTAGGCTTTGTGGAAGTCCAGAGGCTGCCAGCTGTCGCTCTCCGGGAAATAGACTTCGATGCTGGAAACATCACAGGAGATCTGCCCGTCAGAAATGTGATAGCGGTAGCGCAGATTTCCGGTGTGGAGGGTGCCGGCACCGCCGTAGGTCCGGCCCTGAGGGGTGACACCGGAGCACGCAGCATCAAAGACACAGATGGATGCCAGCTGTGCACCGGACAAGTCGCAGACCACCAGACTGGAGCCCGCGCTGTGGTCGATCGCCGATTCACCGGTGGATTGCTCGTTGAAGGCGTCCGCGACGGTAAAGTCACCCTGATACAGCGCAGTGCGGACGTAGCCGCCGAACACGAAGGATACCTGAGAGCCGGAGGCATAATTGAAGGAATCACAGATAAAGGCGGTGACAGGAGACTGGATGTAGGTGTATCCGATGGCCTTTCCGTCTTCGTACTGGATATAGTCGTAGCCGGTGGGGATGGTCATCACCACGCTGTCCGGCGTTACATCGTCCAGACCCAGCTTGGAGAAATAGCCGTCCGGTGCCGTCAGGTCTGCGTCGTAGCGGGCCAGAAGATCCTGCATACTCCGGTATGCCAGAGCTTCCGGTGACAGATCCCGGGGATCCTCGTAGTCGTATGCCTTCGTCAGCTCATAGCAGCAGGTCTCCTCGGGCACCCAGGTCCAGCCGACAGATGTTTTTTGCAGGCTCAGCACGCCCATGTTTTGAGCATAGCAGCCGGTGGAGGTCATGATCACGCCGTTTTCCACGATGGGTTGGTCATAGGCGAGATGGTCGTGAGCGTTCTGGATCACGTCCAGGAAGCCTTCCTGAGCCCGCGCGGTGGCCCGGTCCTCTTCCATGCCGCAGTGGCTGATGGCGATGACAAGATCGCAGCCCTTCTCCTCCTTGAGGAAACGGGCATAGACTCTGGCAACCTCGGCACAGTCCATCCGAGTCAGGTCCGAGTTCTTGCAGTAGCCGTAGGACTCCTCGCCTTCTAGGGCAAACAGACCCACCCTGTAGCCTGCTACCTGGCGGATGGCGTAGTTTTTGGCTCCGGTCTTGGCGTAGGCCCCGGCACCAAAAGCATTGGTGCTCAGGTCATCGGGGCGGATGTCGGCGCTGGTATAAGAGATCGGCTCGCCGTTGGCGTTGTATTTGATGAACATATTGGATACCAGCAACTGGGGCAGTTTGCGGTAGACCCCGTAGCGCAGCCGGTTTTTCCGGGCGTTGACCCAGGAGTTTTCGACGGCCTGATCGCCCACGTCGAATTCGTGGTTGCCCAGGGTGCAGAAATCTACCTGCATTTCGGCCAGGGCCAGGATCTCCCAGCCCTTCTGATAGCCGTCCTGGTAAGGAGTTCCCTGGGAGTAGTCACCACCGTCCAAGGTCAGGGTTTTGCCAAAGGCTCGGTGGCGTACCCCGGCCTGTGCGGCGGCCATTCGCGCCACGCCGCCGGTGATCCGGGTAGAGCCGTCCGTACTCATGATCTTAGAAGTACCCAGATTGGAGTGGATATCGTTGCTCAGCAGCAACACGATATCGCCTTTGTAGGGGGTGTGGTCCTGCGTGTCAGGCCAGGCACAGCCCATGAGAGCGGGAGCCATAGCAGTTCCGGCAGTGGTGGCGGCTGCCAGCTTCAGGAAACTTTTCCGCGAAATCTTTTTCATGATTCTGTTCTCCTTTTGACAGTCTCTTGGTATCGTGTCATTCTTGTGATGATGGACGGGAATGGCCATTCTCCCATCGGGTCTTTGGGACTGCTGTACTTCCGGTGCACACGGAAAAACGCAGAGAAGATTCCAACCTTGCAAAAAGAAAAAGACGCACCACAAGCCGAAAGGGGCTGTTGTGCGTCTCTCATTCTCTCACGCAGAACCTATATGGAATCCTTGTATCTCATACTATAGCAAGACTTTCCGCAAAAGTCAACACATTGCCTTGTTTTTTGATTGAATGTTGAAAATATTTTGGCTTTTGCAATGTGGGCAAGGCCGGACCCTGTGAGCGTGAAAAACCTTCAGCTGTTTCCCAATGGACACGAATCGACAAAAATGAAGGAACAACCACCAGCTCGGCTGGTGGTTGTTTATTGTGTGCAAGGGCAATTGTTGCCATTTTTTACAGATTGCGCTATACTGATTCCGAAAAGTTTTTGTGAAGGGGAGAACCGGATGCTGCGCTGTGCGATCGTGGAGGACAGCCCCAGAGAGCTGGAACATCTGAAAGAATGCCTTGCCCGCTACTCGGCAGAGCGGGATATCCCGCTGGAGACCACGGCCTTCGGGGATGCGGCGTCGTTTCTGGAACATTACCGTGCCGACTATGACATCGTGTTCATGGACATCGAGCTGCCGGGCATCAACGGCATGGAGGCGGCCCACCGCCTGCGGGAGATCGACCAGCAGGTCATCCTGATCTTTGTGACCAACATGGCCCAGTTTGCGGTCAAGGGCTATGAGGTGGATGCGTTGGACTACATCATCAAGCCTGCCCAGTATGGGCCGCTGAGCATCAAGCTGGACCGTGCGGCCCAGCGCTGGCGCGCCGCCGCCGAGAGCGTGATGGTGGCCCTGCCCACCGGCACCCAGCGGCTGCTGCTGTGGGAGATCTATTACATCGAGGTGCAGGGCCACAAGCTGACCTATCACACCGAAAAAGGCCAGCTGCCGGGCACCGGAACCCTGCAGGACGCCGAACAGCGGCTGCACGGCAAGGGCTTCCTGCGCTGCAACAAGTGCTATCTGGTCAACCAGAAGCACATCCAGACCGTCACCGGCAGCGACGTGGTGCTTTCCAACGGGGAGAAGCTGCAGATCAGCCGTCTGCGCAAAAAGGAATTCATGGAGGAGCTGGCCCGCAGCATGGGCAACGAATTTGTGCTATGAGTACGGTCATCGATCTGTTTGAACGCCACGGCTATGTGCTGGAACTGCTGGCGTGCGTGGCGGCCACCACCTGGAAGCTGGAGCGGCAGGAGCGCTTTGCGGCGCGGCTGACCGGCATCCTGTTGGCGGAGGCCTGCTTTACCATCGTGTGGGAGCAGATGCCCCACAACCTCTACACCGAGTCGCTGCGCACCTTTCTGCTGTGGAGCATCGCGGCGGTGGGCATCCGGCTGTGCTTCCGCATCGCGGCAGCGTGGGCGGTGTTCTACGCCACGGCGGCGGGCACCATGCAGCACATCATCTACCGGGGGGCCAAGCTGCTGCAGAATGCGGTGTATCACATGGACCGGCAATACTGGGCCTGGAGCCGGTGGGTCTATCTGGGCCTTTTCGTGCTGCTGTTCGCGGTGTGCTGCCTGACCCTGACCCGGCGGCTGCACAGCCGCAATCTGGGCACACTGCCCGGGCGCACGATGACTTTTATCATGGTGGGCTACCAGCTGAGCATGAACATCTTCGTCAACCTGTTCAACGCCTTTAGTGTGGACAGTGCCCCGCGCATCTTTACTACCTACAGCGTCTACGACGAGGTGACCACCATCCTGCTGTTCTTCCTGCTGTGTGAGATCCTGCAGCGCAGCGACGCCGAGTGGGACAACATGGTGCTGCAGCAGATGATGCGCCAGCAGCGCCAGCAGATGGAGCTGTCCAAGGAGACGGTGGAGCTCATCAACATCAAGTGCCATGACATCCGCAAGCAGCTGTACACGCTGGGCAGCCGGGTGCCGACCGAGGAGCTGGACGAGCTGAAAAAGGCGGTGGATATCTACGACTCCACGGTCAAGACCGGCAACGAGACGTTGGACGTGCTGCTGGCAGAGCGCTCCATCGTGTGCAAGGGCCGCGGCATCCAGCTGGATTACATCGCCGACGGTGCAAAGCTGGACTTCCTGAAGCCCGGCGAGGTGTACTCGCTGTTCGGCAACGCGCTGGACAACGCCATCGAGGCGGTGACCCCGCTGGAGCCGGACCGCCGCTACATCGGCCTGCAGGTGCGGGCCGAGCGGGGCATGCTGCTCATCCGCATGGAGAACTGCGCCGCCGAGCCGCTGCACTTTGTGGACGGCCTGCCCCAGACCACCAAGGGGGACGCCCGGTGGCACGGTTTTGGCGTTAAGAGCATCCGCCGCATCGTGCAGCAGCACGGCGGCACCCTGACGATGCAGGCACAGGACGGCATGTTCCGTCTGGTGGCACTCCTGCCGCTCAAATGACAGTTCAGGACCCCAAAATGACAGTTTGGGAAAAATCTGTTGTAAATTTTCACAAAACCTCTATACTATCGGCAGAGCTTTGAATCACTCTGCCGGTTTCTTTTTGTGCGGCGTTTGCTTCCGCACCGCACAGGGGGAGAGCGGACAACTTTCAAAGGAGGACAAAATGTTGAAGAAGAAAAACCTGTGGCGCGGTTTGACCATGGTGTTTGCCCTGCTTCTGGCCGTTTCCATGATGGCAGGCAACATCCTGGAGCTCTACCGCACCTCTGTGGATGCCTTCCTGGGCACCCGCAGCACCCAGACTGTGACCGAGCAGTCGGACGATGAATCCGATGCTTGGACCTACAAGTCGGAATTCACCACGGCCAAAGAAGCCTACGAGGGCTTCAAGGACTTCGCCATCGAGGCTTCGCAGGAGACCTTTGCCCTGCTGAAGAACGAGAACGGTGCCCTGCCTCTGGCCAAGGATGCCAAGATCACCATGCTGGGCGTCCGCAGCTATGCTCCTGTTTACGGCAACAGCGGCGGCAGCGTGCCGGACGGCAAGTCCACCGTGCAGATCTTTGACGCCTTTACCGAGCGCGGCTTCCAGCTGAACCCGGAGACCCTGGCAGCTTACGAGGCATTCTTTGCGGACAAGGAATGGACCAAGCCCCAGTTCGGCGGCGGCATCCTGCCGGCTTACGCCGAGATCACCGCTTACGATGATCCCCACGAGCTGACCCTGGACGAGCTCAAGCAGCTCAACCCCGACTTTGAGTCCAAGTACACCGAGTACGGCGACGCTGCCATCGTGGTGGTGAGCCGTGTCGGCGGCGAAGCCGGTGCATACTACCCCGGCGAGGAAGGCCTGGCAGACGGCGTGCACACCGTCAACGGCAACATCCTGAGCCTGAGCGATGAAGAAATGGCCATGATCGAGGAAGCAAAGGCCAATTTCGACAAGGTCATCGTGCTGGTCAACGCAGCCAACCCCATGGAGATCTCCAACCTGGAAGAGGACCCCGACATTGACGCCATCCTGTGGGTGGGCTACCCCGGTGCTTATGGCTTCTACGGCGTGGCCGACGTGCTGAACGGCACCGTGGCTCCCTCTGCCCATCTGGGCGATACCTTCGTCAAGAACGGTGCACTGGCTCCCGCCATGCAGAACTTTGGCAACATCCCCTGGGCAAACGCTTCGGACTTTGCTGAGGGCACCAGCGTCAACTCCTACCTGATCGAGACCGAGGGCATCTACACCGGCTACCGTTACTACGAGACCCGTTATGCGGACATCGTGCTGGGCAACGGCGGTGCCAATGCCTCTGCCGGTACCTACGCCAACGCCGACGGCACCGTGGCCGCCAGCGACGGCACCTGGAGCTACGACAACGAGGTGGTCTATCCCTTCGGCTACGGCATGAGCTACACCACCTTTGAGCAGACCCTGGACAGCGTGGTCATCACCGGTGACAAGCGCACCGCTACCGTGACCGTGACCACCACCAACACCGGCGATGTAGCCGGCAAGGCTGTCGTGCAGCTGTACGCCAGCGCACCCTACACCGACTACGACAAGCAGAACGGCATCGAAAAGTCCGCCCTGCAGCTGATGGACTACGAAAAGACCAACACCCTGCAGCCCGGCGAGAGCCAGACCATTACCATGAATGTGGACATGAGCCTGCTGGCCAGCTACGACAGCCAGAACGCCAAGACCTTCATCGTGGACCCGGGCGACTACTACTTCGCCATCGGCTCTGACGCCCATGATGCGCTGAACAACATCCTGGCTGCTCAGGGCAAGACCACTGCCGACGGCATGACCGCCGACGGCGATGCTTCCAAGACCTACCAGTGGACCTGGGACGGCGCTGTGGATGCCGACACCTTCTCTGTGAGCAAGAGCGGCGTGGAGATCACCAACGCAGTGAGCGACGGCGACTACTCCATGGACATCAACACCTTCATCCCCGGCACCGCTACTTATCTGTCCCGCAGCGACTGGGACGGCACCTTCCCCACCACCATTACCGGCCTGAAGGCCGAGGGCCGTCTGGCCACCCTGCTGGCCAACGACTTCATCGACATCAAGACCGATGAGGACACCTCGGACATCGTGTTCGGCGACACCACCAGCACCCTGACCCTGAACGACCTGAAGGGCGCGGACTTCGACGATCCCCGCTGGGATGAGCTGGTCGGCAAAGTGACCATCGACGAGTTCCTGAACTTTGCCTCCAACGCCTTCCACAACATCCAGAACATCGACTCTGTGGGCCTGCTGCAGTACGCAGCCGACGACGGCCCCAACGGTTCCGACTCGCACTACCTGACCGAGGGCAGCTACCAGGGCACCCCGTATGCAGATGCTGCCGATTACGACTACGGCACCCGCGTCGGCCCCACCCCGGAGAACATTGCTTACAGCTGGAACAAGGAACTGGCCTACCGCGTGGGTGAGATCACCCTGGGCGAGAGCACCCTGGTGCTGAACCTGCCCATCATGATCGGCCCCGGCATGAACATCCATCGTCACGGCTACAACGCCCGCGGCGCAGAGTATTACTCCGAGGACCCCGTCCTGTCCGGTTACACCGGTTCCGCTGTGGTGCAGGGCGCTCAGAGCAAGGGCACCCTGGTCAACATCAAGCACGCCGCCTTCAACGATCAGGAGATCAACCGCTCCGGTATCGCAGTCTTTATGACCGAGCAGAAGGCCCGCGAGCTGGAGCTGCGCAACCTGCAGCAGGCCTTTGAGGGCAACGGCAAGCCCGCTTCCTTCGAGGCGGATCCTTCCCGCGATGACACCTACACGGTGGGTGCTCTGGGCGTGATGAGCTCCTACAACCGCATCGGTGCTGTGGCCTCCAGCGCAAACGCTGGTGTCCAGGTGCAGATCATGCGCAACGAGTGGGGCTTCAAGGGCTACAACGTCACCGACTTTACCGGTGTTACCCTGCATGCTTCTCCCAAGGAGTCCATCCTGGCTGGCACTACCGCATTCTGCGGTTTCGGCAAGGACGACAGCATCACCTACTGGAATGCTGACGCTCTGAAGGGCGACCGCACCATGCTGCTGGCCATCAAGCAGAACATCCATTACCTGCTGTACGCTCTGGCCAACAGTGCCGCCATGAACGGCGTCAACTCCACCACCCGCACCATCAGCGTGATGACCTGGTGGCGTATGAGCTACCGCGTGTGCATCTACGGCTTTGCAGCCCTCACCGCACTGTGCGCCCTGCTGTACGTCGTGTCTGCGGTCAAGAGCAAGAAGCAGAAGACTGCAAAGGAGGCCTGAGCCATGAAAACGAAACTGAACACGAAGACGATCGTGGCTGCTGTGGCCAGTGTGATCGGCCTTGCAGTCTATGGTTACACCTCGATGGTGGGCTATCTGGCGGCTTCGGCCACCAGCACCCTGCCGGTGGTGCTCACCGTGGCCGCGCTGGTGTGCCTGGCTCTGCGCCAGTTCGCCGGCAGCAAGCTGCCCGCCGTGGTCAACGACGTGCTGCTGGTGGCAGCCAATGTCTGCCTGATCGGCAGCTTCGCCGTATTCGTTCTGGCCCGCGTTTCGCTGGCTGCGGACGTCTACTTCATCCCGGTCAACTATCCGGCCTCTGAGGCCACGGCCCTGCACATCTCCATCGTGGGTGCCGTGTGCTACCTGGTCGGCATCGTGACCCTGATCGTGGAAGGCTTCTCCGCAAAGAACTGATGAATCCCCCAGCCGCCCGGCGGAGAAGCTCTGCCGGGCGGTATTTTGGGTTCCGACCTTATCTTGTGATCAAATGAAAGGAGGCAGATGCCTGTGATCGCCTGTTCGTTCAACACCGGCTGGACCTGCCGCCACCTGTTGGAAGAGGGGCCGGCCGTGCCGGTCACCCTGCCCCATGATGCGGCACTGGCCGAACCCCGTACCGAGACGGCCCCCGGCGGCACCAACACCGGCTGGTACGAGGGCTATGATTACCTTTACGAAAAACGCTTCACCCCGGACGCAGCCCTGCAGGGCCAGACCCTTGTGCTGGAATTCGAGGGCGTGTACCACAACGCAGAAGTCTGGCTCAACGGCGAGAAGCTGGCGTTCAACCCCTACGGCTACACCGACTTCAAGGTAGACCTGACCGGGAAACTGGACTTTGATGCCGAAAACGTGCTGCAGGTGATCGCCCGCAACGCCGACCAGCCCAACAGCCGCTGGTATTCCGGCGCGGGCATCTACCGCCCGGTCACCCTGTGGGTGGGCCCGGAAGCACACCTGCTGCTGGACGGCCTGCGGGTGCGCACCGTGTCCATCGACCCGCCAGAAGTGGAAGTTACGGCGGCGGCCAGCGCCCCGGGCACCGTACAGCTGCAGGTGCTGGACGGCACTACCGTGCTGGCCAGTGCGTCCGCTGAGGCCGGAAAGCCGGTGCGCCTGAAACTGCCAGAGGCAGCGCTCTGGAGCCCGGAGCACCCGCAGCTGTACACCCTGCAGGCGGCCTACGGCACCGACACGGCAGCGGCCCGCTTTGGCATCCGCAGCCTTGCCTGGGGCAGGGAGGGCCTGCTGCTCAACGGCAGCCGGATCATCCTGCAGGGTGCCTGCATCCACCACGACAACGGCCTGCTGGGTGCAGTGTGCCACCCGGATGCGGTGCGCCGCAAGGTGCGCATCCTGCACGAGAACGGCTACAACGCCATCCGCTCGGCCCACAACCCCTGTTCCAAGGCCCTGTTGGACGCCTGCGACGAGCAGGGTATGCTGGTGATGGATGAGTACATCGACCACTGGTACATCCACAAGACCGAGCACGACTATGTGGACTATTTCAACGACTGGTGGCGCAGCGACCTGGAAAGCATGGTCAAGAAGGACTACAACCACCCTTGTGTGATCCTGTATTCCACCGGCAATGAGGTCAGCGAGACGGCTCAGAAAAAGGGCATTGCCCTGACGAAGCAGCTCACCCGGTATCTGCACCGCCTGGATGACACCCGCCCGGTGACCTGCGGTGTGAACATCTTCTTCAACTTCCTCAGCTCCATCGGATTTGGTGTGTACAGCGACAAAAAAGCCAAAAAGCAGGCCGAGGACGCCACCAAAAAGAAAAAGGCCGTGGGCAGCCAGTTCTTCAACAATCTGGCGGGCCTGCTGGGCAGCGAGTTCATGAAGCACGGTGCCACCCTGCATGGCTGCGACGTCAAGACCCGCGACGCCTTTGCCAACATGGACATTGCCGGTTACAACTACGGCATCTACCGCTACGAGCATGACCTGAAAAAATACCCCGACCGCCTGATTTTGGGCAGCGAGACCTTCTGCAGCGACGCCTATCGGTTCCGGGAGCTGGCCAAGAAAGAACCCCGGCTCATCGGTGACTTTGTGTGGGCCGGTATGGACTACCTGGGCGAAGTGATGGTGGGCAGCTGGGAGTATGCCGACAACGCGCCCCGCTTTGACGGCGGCCTTGGCTGGGTGAGCGCCGGTTCCGGCCGCATCGACCTGACCGGCAAGCCGCTGGGTGAGGCCTTGTATACCCGGGTGGCGCTGGAACAGGCCGAAGGGCCGTTCCTGGCCGTGCGCCCGGTGAACCACACCGGCGACAAGCACTCGCCCTCGGCCTGGAAGATGACCGACGCCATGACGAGCTGGACCTGGCCCGGCTGCGAGGGAAAGCAGGCTGAGGTGGAGGTCTATGCCCGCGCGGCTTCCGCGGCGCTGGTGCTCAACGGCAAGGAAATCGCCCGCAAGAATGCGAAAAACGACTGCCTGTTCCGCTTCCGCTGTGCGTACCAGCCCGGTACGCTGGAGGCTGTGGCCTACAACGCAGCGGGGCAGGAGACCGGCCGCTGTGCGCTGACCACCGCCGGCCCTGCCACCGAGCTGCGGGCCGAGCCGGAGGAAGCCGTGCTGCGCCCCGGCCAGCTGTGCTACATCCGCCTGCGCTACACCGACCAGAACGGCGTGCTCAAGCCCACTGTGCGGGAGCCCATCCGGGTGCAGGTGACCGGCGGCCGCCTGCTGGCGCTGGGCAATGCCTGCCCCTTCAATCTGCAGGGCTACCGCACCAGCCAGACCGCCCCCTACTGGGGCGAGGCCATGGCCATCGTGGAAGCCGGCACCGAAGGCTGTGTGACCCTGCAGGCCGAAAGCGCCGTTGGTTCTGCCGTGGCTGCCGTGCAAGTTCATAAGGAGTAAATACCCATGTCCATTTCAGAGAAAAACCCCAAGCTGGCCAAGCTGGCCGGGCAGTTCATCAAGTTCTATGCCTTTTCCATGCTGGTCACCCTGCTGCAGTACCTGCTGCTCACCTTTCTGCCGGGGCTGTTCTACGCCCACACCGACTGGTGCAGCATCCCCTGCCAGCTCATCCACCTGAACCTTGGCCCGGTGGACACCTATGTGTTCAACTACCCGGTCACCGGGGACGCCACCGGCGGCATGGGCTACTTTGCCGCCTTTGCCATCACCCTGTTCCTGGCGCAGTGCGTCAACTTCCCCATGCAGCGCAACATCACCTTCAAGTCCAAGGGCAACATCTGGTATCAGATCCTGTGGTACGTCATCGCCTTTGTGCTCATCACCATCGTGTGCAGCTTCCTCATGGGCCTGTATGTGCCCCTGTGCAAGCAGTTCTTCTCCCCGGCGGTGTACAACGTGCTCATCACCGTGATCAACGGCGGCGTGCAGATGGTGATCTATTTCCCCATCTATAAGATCATTTTCCCGGAGGGTGAAGCCAAATGAAACATGCAGATGTGATCGCCAAACTGTCCCTGCGGGAAAAATGCGCCCTGCTTTCCGGTGCCACCGTGTTCGAGACCCATGCCCTGCCCAACAAGGGAGTGCCGGCCATCTGGCTGTCGGACGGTCCCAACGGTCTGCGCAAACAGGCGGGCCCGGCCGACCATCTGGGCCTGAACCCCTCGGAGCCGGCCACCTGCTTTCCCACGGCGGCTACCGTGGCCAACAGCTGGGACCCCGCCCTGGGCGAGGAGATCGGCAAAGCGCTGGGCGAAGAGACCGCTTCCTACCGCGTCAATGTGATCCTGGGCCCCGGCCTGAACACCAAGCGCAGCCCGCTGTGCGGCCGCGATTTCGAGTATTTCTCGGAGGACCCGTACCTGTCCGGCAAGCTGGCAGCAGGCTATGTGCGCGGCATCCAGTCGGTGGGCGTTTCGGCCTGCCCCAAGCACTTTGCCGCCAACAATCAGGAGCTGCGCCGCATGGCCAGCAACAGCGTGCTGGACGAGCGCACCCTGCGGGAGCTGTACCTCACCGGCTTTGAGATCGCCGTGAAAGAGGGCAGGCCCAAGTGCATCATGACCTCCTACAACCGGGTCAACGGCACCTACGCCAACGAGAACCATCACCTGCTGCAGGATATCCTGCACGGCGAGTGGGGCTATGACGGGGCCGTGGTCACCGACTGGGGCGGCTCCAACGACCATGTGGAGGGTGTGCGCGAAGGCTCCACGCTGGAAATGCCCTGCCCCGGCTTTGGCTCGGCCAAGCGGCTGATGCAGGCCGTGGAGGAGGGCCGTCTGCCGGAATCCGCGGTGGATGCCCGGGTGGACGAGCTGCTGGAGCTGGTGTTCACCACCGATGCGGCAGTCAAGGCCGCACCGAAGCGGTTCGACCGGGACGCCCATCATGCGCTGGCCCGCCGTGCCGCCGCCGAAAGCGTGGTGCTGCTGAAAAACGAGGATGACCTGCTGCCCCTCAAGCCCGGGCAGAGCGTGGCCCTCATCGGTGATTTTGCGCAGACGCCCCGCTATCAGGGCGCAGGCTCCAGCTCGGTGAACGCTACCCGCGTGGACAACCTGAAGGCCGCCGCCGAGGCGGACGACATCACGCTGGCAGGCTTCTGCACAGGGTATGAGCGCAGCGGAACCCCCAACCCGGCCTTTGTGGAAGAGGCCGCCGCACTGGCCCGCAAGGCCGACGTGGCGGTGCTCTGCATGGGTCTGGACGAGTCCAGCGAGAGCGAAGGCCTGGACCGCAGCCACATCTGCATCCCGGAGAACCAGAAGCAGCTGCTGGAAGCTGTGGCGCAGGCCAACGAGAACCTCGTGGTGGTGCTGAGCGCCGGCAGCGTGGTGGAAACGGGCTGGGTCAGCCGCTGCAAGGCAGTGCTGCATGCCTATCTGGGCGGGCAGGCCGGTGCCGGTGCCATCATGGACGTGCTCACCGGCCGGGTGAACCCCAGCGGCAAGCTGGCCGAGACTCTGCCCCTGACCTACGAGGACACCCCGGCGGCCCGGTATTTCCCGGGCAAACAGCAGAACGTGGAGTACCGCGAGGGCCTGTACATCGGCTACCGCTACTACGAAACGGCCCATGTGCCGGTGCGCTATCCCTTCGGCTACGGCCTGAGCTACACCACCTTTGCCTACTCCGACCTGAAAGCGGACGCGGACAAGGTCACCTTTACCATCACCAACACCGGCAGCCGCGCCGGTGCCGAGATCGCACAGCTGTATGTGGCCAAGGCCGACGCAGCCGTGTTCCGCCCGGAAAAGGAGCTGAAGGGCTTTGCCAAGGTGTTCCTGCAGGCGGGCGAGTGCAAGACCGTGACCATTCCGCTGGACGACAAGGCCTTCCGCTACTGGAACGTGAAAACGGACCGCTGGGAGACCGAGGGCGGCAGCTACCAGCTGCTGGTGGGTGCCAGCGTACAGGACATCCGCCTGCGCACCGAGGTGTCCGTGCAGGACACTGGTGCCCCGGACCCCTATGCTGGCAAGGCTGTGCAGTGTTACCGCACCGCTGACATCAAGAATGTGCCGGATGCCGCCTTTGAGGCCCTGCTGGGCCACGCCATCCCGGAGGACAAGCCCCACATCGACCAGACCATGACGCTGGGCGAGCTGAACCACAGCCGCAGTCCGCTGTGCTGGCTGGCCTGGGCCGTGCTGCACACCCTGCTCAAGCGCAGCTCCCGCGAGGGCACGCCGGACCTGAACCTGCTGTTCCAGTACAACATGCCCGTCCGTGCGCTGGCCCAGATGACCGGCGGCATGGTCGGGCAGGAGACCGTGGACGGCATCGTGATGGAAGCAAAGGGCTTCTGGATCATCGGCCTGCTGCGGGCGCTCATCGGCTTTGGGCAGAACGCAGTCTCCAACCGGAAGTTCCGCGCGGCACTGGACGCCGAGCGCGGCGGCCCGGCGGTGTAAAACCATCTGACATTCCCGGATTTTCTCCTTCATTCTAAACAAACAGCCCCGGACTTGTTGAAAAGTCCGGGGCTGTTTGTGTGTGTGGCTTAGTAAATGTAGGGCTGCACGGGCGGCTGGTCGGGGCGGTGCTCCCCGATGATCTTTTCCATCCAGATCATGTCGTACCAGCGGCCGAACTTGTACCCGCAGTTGTGGAAGGTGCCGACCAGTGTAAAGCCCAGATGCTCGTGGAACCGGGCACTGTTCCGGGTCAGGTATTCGTCCTCCACCTGCGGGTAGCCGATGCAGGCATACAGGTTCAGGATGCCCATGGCCTGCAGCCGGTCGGCCAGCGCCTCGTACAGGGCACGGCCCATGCCGTGTTTCCGGGCGTCGTGGTCCAGGTAGATGGTCAGCTCACAGGCCCAGTCGTAGGCGGCACGGCTCACAAAGGACCCCGCGTAGGCGTAGCCCTCCACCCGGCCGTCCCGCTCGATGACCAGGTAGGGGTATTTCTGCATGGTGCGGCGCATGCGGCCTTCAAATTCCTCCAGTGAGGGTACGTCGTATTCAAAGGTGATGACCGTGTGCTCCACATACCAGGCGTAGATCTCCAGAATGCGGGGCGCATCGGCCAGAGACGCATTCCGAATGGTAATATTCTGCATAAAAACATCTCCTTGTAGCAATAAATATCCCGGAATCCGGTCTGATTATAGCACAGCCCGCTTTAAAAGGACAGCGCAAAGCAGCAGAAGCGCCGCTCCGCACAGGCGGACAGGGGAGAAATTCTATTGGCAAAGTGGCAGAAAATGCGGCGTTCTGAGCCGGAAATCCCCACAAAAGCGCGAAAATCAGCCGTGCAGGCGCAAAATGCTGTACCTTGCTACTTTACTGTGATAAAATAACACCATCCTTTCCCCGCGCGCTGCGCGGGAAAAGCCAAACGAGAGGGGGAACCTTTATGACAAATGTCTGCATCATTGCCACCATTGTGATCTATCTGGTGGGCATGCTGCTGGTGGGCTTTGTATACAGCAAGTCCAACGAGGACAGCACCGACTTTTACCTCGGCGGCCGCAAGATGGGCCCGCTGGTCACCGCCATGAGCGCCGAAGCCAGCGATATGTCCAGCTGGCTGCTGATGGGCCTGCCCGGCCTTGCCTACCTCACCGGCATTGCGTCGCCGGGCTGGACGGCCATCGGTCTGGCCGTGGGCACCTGGCTCAACTGGCTCATCGTGGCCCGGCGGCTGCGGCGCTACTCGGCCAATCTGGACGCCATCACGGTGCCGCAGTTCCTGTCGCTGCGGTTCCATGACCAGCGCAACCTGCTCGACGCGCTGGGCGCGGTGATCATCATCGTGTTCTTTATCCCGTACACGGCTTCCGGCTTTGCGGCCTGCGGCAAGCTGTTCCACAGCCTGTTCGGCGTGGACTACATGATCGCGATGATCGTGTCCGCACTGGTCATCGTGGGGTACACCATTCTGGGCGGCTTCCGGGCCGTGACCACCACCGACCTCATCCAGTCGGTGGTCATGAGCATCGCACTGGTGGCGGTGTTGGCCTACGGCATCGGTGTGGCCGGGGGCTGGGGTGCCGTGATGGAAAACGCCCACAGCCTTTCCGGCTACCTGACCATGGCGGCCAGCCACGACGCTGCTACCGGCATGGCCGCCTCCTACAGCCTGCTGGACATCGTGTCCACCATGGCCTGGGGCCTGGGCTACTTTGGCATGCCCCACATCCTGCTGCGGTTCATGGCCATTGAGGACGAAAAGAAGCTGGTGCTCAGCCGCCGCATTGCCAGCGTGTGGGTGGTCATTGCCATGACGGCCTCCATCGTCATTGGCGTGGTGGGCCTGGGCATGACCAAAGCCGGTGCGCTGGAATTCCTGAGCGGCTCCTCCAGCGAGACCCTCATCGTGCGCATTGCCAGCCTCATTGCACAGCACGGTGTGCTGGCGGCGGTGCTGTCGGGCCTGATCCTGGCCGGTATTCTGGCGGCCACCATGTCCACCGCCGACAGCCAGATGCTGGCAGCGGCGTCCAGTGTCTCGCAGAACATCCTGCAGGAGTTCGGCCATATGAAGCTCACCGAAAAGCAGAGCCTGTTTGCGGCCCGGCTTACCATCATCTGCGTCAGCGTGGTGGGCGTGGTGCTGGCCCGCGACCCGGATTCCAGCGTGTTCGGCATCGTCAGCTTTGCATGGGCCGGTTTTGGCGGCGCCTTTGGTGCGGTGGTGCTGTGCGCCCTGTTCTGGAAGCGCTGCAACTGGCAGGGTGCACTGGCCGGGATGCTCTGCGGCGGCCTGATGGTCTTTGTGTGGAAGTACCTCATCAGCCCGCTGGGCGGCGTGTTCGGCATCTATGAGCTGCTGCCGGCCTTCCTGTTTTCGCTGGCAGCCTGCGTGGTGGTCAGCCTTGCCACCCCGGCCCCCGGTGCGGACATCGAGGCCGAATTTGAGGCGGCAAAATAAACGATAAAAAGCAACCAGCCCCGGAACGATGATGGTCGTTCCGGGGCTGATTTTTATCTCAGTTGAACAGCATGATGGTTATTTCCGCGCAGGGCACCAAAAATCCAAAGCCGAAGAAAAGCAGCAGTTCCAATATGACCCGCGTCAGGCGTAAAAACGGTGTATCCAGAAGGGTGCACGCTTCAAGGTAACGGTGATAGAAACCGCTCTGTTCAAAGCTGTTCCAGAGTTCCAGCATGAGAAATTCCATTCCGGCCAGAAGCGGAAAAACGACCCACGAGGACATCCAGCCATCGGCTTGTAGAGAACCATCGCTGAGGGAACGCCAGTGAACTGCAAGTGTTCCGTGGCAGGCGAATATGCCCCACAGTGCCAGGGCGATACTTAGCCGGAGCAGCGCAGTGCGGACAGAATGCCAGTCCGCCACAGGGCGGCGGCGCAGCATGGAAAAGAAATCTTCCAGTGGGACTGGCGCAGTTGGCGGCTCCTGTGCCGGGTCGTGGCAGTGCATCAGGTCCGCAAGAGACAGGCCCAGTGCGTCGGCCAGAGGTTCCAGCGTATTGATGTCCGGCAGACCGACGCCGCGTTCCCAGCGGCTGACGGCCTTGTCGGTCACATGCAGCTGTTCGGCCAGCTCGGCCTGGGTCAGGCCCTGCGCCCTGCGCACCCGGGCAAGAAAAGCCCCGAACATTTTTGCGTCCATACAGATCACATCCTTTTCCACAGAATAGCAGACCTGTGTGGAAAACGCAACCGACGGAACGTTTACCCACGCTTTTGAAGGAGAATGAGCGGGCGTCCTGCAAGAATATCTTGACAAAAAGTTACGATGACACTATACTAAAAGCAAAGGAAGGGCGCTGGCTGCAGATTGGTCAGCTCCTTACCGGCATTATGTCAAAAAGATTGACCGCTCGGTTGGGGAACAGAGGCGGTCAATCTTTTTTGCTTTTGGAATAATGTTTTGCGCGCGGGATGCCCCGAAAGACATCCCGCGAGATCATCCAGGTCACCTGAATGACACCAACGATCACTGTAGCCAGAAGGTTCAGTGCACTGAAAACAATATTCAAAACATCCATAATGGACTCCTCCTTTGGGTATCCTGTGTAACCATTTGTACCGTCCGGAGGATCACAAAAGCATACGGATTGCAACCAAAAAGGACGGGTTCCCTTGCGGGGACCCGTCCTTTGGTTTGCTTATGATTCAGGCGAGGTTCAGCTTACAGCTGGGGGCCGGCAGAGACCAGAGCCTTGCCGTGCTCGTTGCCTTCGTACTTTGCGAAGTTCTTGATGAAGCGGCCAGCCAGATCCTTTGCCTTCTCCTCCCACTGGGAAGCGTCAGCATAGGTGTCGCGGGGATCCAGGATAGCGGGATCCACGCCGGGCAGCTGGGTGGGAACCTCGAAGTCGAAGTAGGGGATCTTCTTGGTGGGAGCCTCATTGATGGCACCGCTCAGGATGGCGTCGATGATGCCGCGGGTATCCTTGATGGAGATGCGCTTGCCGGTGCCGTTCCAGCCGGTGTTGA
>OGKX01000431.1_pt1 | contig 25033 bp, 18 predicted proteins | sample 1572541 | NCBI WGS metagenome assembly OGKX01 (sample SAMEA2581982, study PRJEB24529) | metagenome | biome: Human gut stool | place: China | collected 2011
TGACGAAGCGGGTGGCGGGGTTGGTCATGCTGGAGAAGAAGATGGCCTTCAGGCTGACATCCTGCAGCTGCGTGTTCACCTCGTCAAAGGAGGCAAGGCTCTCGGCCTCGTGGCCGAAGGCCTGCACGACCTTCTGGCCTTCGATCATCTCGTTGACCAGAGCGGTCTGCTCACCGCGCACGGTGCTCTGCCCCTGAAAATACTTGTAGCTGCGCTTGGCCAGGAAGCTGGCTACCACCAGGCTCAGCGGGGTGATGCAGACGACCACCAGCGTGATGGGGACATTCTCCCACAGCATGAACAGCAGGGTGCCGAAGATGGTCAGCAGGCCGGAGAACAGCTGGGTGAAGCCCATCAGCAGGCCGTCGGCGAAGGTGTCCACATCGGCGATCATCCGGCTGACGATGTCGCCGGAGGGGTGGCTGTCGAGGTAGGAGAGGGGGAGGGTCTGGATCTTCCGCAGGGCGGCATTGCGCAGGTCGCGGCTGACGGAGAAGGTGATGCGGTTGTTGCAGACGCTCAGCAGCCACTGCGCAAAGGCTGCGAGGATGGCTACGGCCACGATCTGCAGGATGATCTGCATCACACCGGCAAAGTCCACACGGCCCTTGCCGAGCATCAGGTCGATGGCGCTGCCGCAGAGGATGGGGATATACAGCTGGGCGGCCACGCTCACGGCGGCCACGATGAGGCTGCACCCCACGAAAAAGTAGTAGGGGCGGATCTTTTTCAGCACCCGGCGGAGCGTTGCCTTGCGCTGTTCCGGGGTCAGGCTGCTCTTTGCTTTTGCACTCATTTCTGCGCATCCCCTTTCTTGAACTGGCTGGCATAGATCTCCTCATAGACCGGGCAGGAGGCCAGCAGGTCGGCGTGTTTGCCGAGGCCGACGAGTTTGCCGTCGTCCAGAACGAGGATCTGGTCGGCGTGCTGCAGGCTGGCGGCGCGCTGGCTGACGATGAAGACGGTCAGGCTGCCGGGCAGAGCCGCCAGTGCCTTGCGCAGGGCGGCGTCGGTGGCGTAGTCCAGAGCGCTGGCACTGTCATCCAGAATGAGGATGTCGGGCTTGCTCACCAGTGCGCGGGCAATGGTCAGGCGCTGCTTCTGGCCGCCGGAGAGGTTCCGGCCGCCCTGCTCTACCGGCTCGTCCAGCCCAAGGGGCTTCGCCTTGACGAATTCCGCAGCCTGTGCCGTTTCCAGTGCGGCCCACAGGTCGGCATCCGAGGCGTTCTTGTTGCCCCAGAGCAGGTTCGAGCGGATGGTGCCGCCGAAGAGCTGCGCTTTCTGCATGACGACGCTGACGCTGCCGCGCAGAACGTCCCGCGGGTATGCCTGCACCGGACGGCCCAGGATCTCAACCGAACCCTCGGTGGCATCGTAGAAGCGGGGGATGAGGTTGATGAGGCTGGATTTGCCGCTGCCCGTGCCGCCGATGACGCCGATGGTCTGGCCGCGTTTGGCTGTGAAGCTGATGTCCGACAGGCTGGGGGCACCGGCACCGGCGTAGGTCAGGCTGACATGGTCGAACCGGACGGCGTCGTCGGCCTTGCTTGCCTCCACGGCATCCGGAAGGGCAGCGGGGAACGCCATCCCCGGTTCCGTGTCCAGCACGGCCTGCACACGGCTGGCGCAGGCCAGCGCCTTGCTGATCTGCACGATGAGGTTGGCCAGCTTTACCAGCTCCACAAGGATCTGGTTCATGTAGTTTACCAGCGCGATGACATCGCCGGACGCCATGCCGCCCACGTTGATCTCGATGCTGCCCACGTACAGCAGCGCCACGATGGCAAGGTTGATGAGCACATAGGTCAGCGGGTTCATCAGCGCCGAAAGGTGGCCGACATGCAGCTGCATCCCGGTCAGCAGGGCGTTGGCGTCCTCCTTGATGAGAGGCCAGGCGTCTGCAAAGCTGTCCTGCTCATCGGTGGAGAGGCTGTCGTACCATTCGGTATAGGCGTCTTCGATGACATCGGTGGTCTGCATGGCCAGATTGCCGTTCTCGGCCCAGCTCAGCAGGGAATCCGCCGCGATGACCGACTTCAGCGAGCAGCCCGAAACGCCGGGGCCCCAGCCCAGGCAGGGTTCAAAGGCGTCCTGCGTGGAGGCGGGGGAGAAGATGGAGTTGTCGCTCTCATCCAGATTCGGGGTCAGCTTGCCGGTGTTGGCCTGCGTCGTGGAAGAAGGGATGCTCTCGCTGGAAGCAGCGGAGCTGGACGACGAAGCGGCCTCGCCGCCGTCGGTTCCGGACGAAGTGCTGCATCCGGCCAGCAGGCAGGCGAGCAGGGCTGCACACACCAGCAGGGAAAGGATACGGTTGCGGATCATAGCGTGTTCCTCCTTTTATCGGTTCCCGGTCAAAGCCGGGGGAGCTCTTGGTACAGTTCTAGTATACTGTTCCGCTGCGCGGTTGTCAATTGTCGTGTGCAGGACGAATTTCAACCCGCCCTGTGCAAATTGTACAAACTTTGACAGTAATTTTTGCCTTTGAGCAGGATTGACAATTTTTGCGCTGTCTCGTATAATTCATTCGTAAAATAAAATGGGCTGGCCGGTGCGCCATGCCGGAAAGGAGGACAAACAAGTGCAGAAATTCCTGCAAAAGCTCGAAGGAGTCTCGCAGGCGCTTCTGGACCCGCTGTCCTATCTGACGGCGGCGGGCCTGCTGCTGGTGGTGGGGGCACTGCTCACCAGCAGCCCGCTGCGCCAGCTGCTCCCGGTGCTGAACTGGACGCCGATCCGCCTTGCGGGCGGGCTGCTGTACAACAGCATGATGGCGATCATCAACAACCTCAGCATCTTCCTCTGCGTGGGCATCGCCGCTGCGCGCACCCGCACCGAAAAGCAGGAGGCCGCACTGCTGGCCCTCATGGCCTATCTCGTCTTCCTGACGGCCAACCACACGACGCTGGAGATCCTGGGCCGCCTGGCCGAGTCCGACGGCCTGACCGGCCTTGCCGCCACGGGTCAGACGAGCATCCTGGGCATCCAGGTCATGGACACCGGTGTGACGGGCGGCATCCTGCTGGGCTTTGCCGCCGCGAAGATCTTTGACCGCACCTGCGAAACGCAGTTCACCGGGCTTGTCACGCAGGTGTATTCGGGTCTGCGGTGGTCGTTCCTGTGCATCACGGCTTTTGCGGCGGCGTTCGGGATGGCGGTCTGCTTTGTCTGGCCGCCTCTGCAGGAGGGCATCCGCGCCATGACGGGCTGGATCGCAGCTTCGGGCCATGCGGGCATTTTTCTGTATGGCTTCCTCGAACGGCTGCTCATCCCCACCGGCCTGCACCATCTCATCTATATGCCGTTCCAGTTCTCGGCGTTGGGCGGTTCCATGACGGTGGGTTCGGTGACCTACACGGGGGCCTATATGGTCACGATGGCGGAATACTCCTACGGCCTGCCCCTGACCGATGACATCGTCTGGATGTACACCGGCTTTACCAAAACGTTCGGCTATCTGGGCATCGCAGCGGCGTTCATCCTCACTGCCAAAAAGGAGCGCCGGAAGCGCACGGCTGCGGCCATCCTGCCGCTGGCGGTCACAGCGTCGCTGGCGTCCATCACCGAACCGGTCGATTTCCTGTTCTGCTTCGTCTCGCCCGTGCTGTGGGTGCTCCATGCGGCCCTTGCAGGCGGCTTTATGGTCCTGCTGAATGCGCTGCAGGTCCGGGCGTTCACCTCCAACCTGCTGGGTTCGCTGGTGTTCAACCTGAGCGCCGCCCCGCAGCAGACGCATCGCGTCCCGCTGCTCTACCTGCTGGGCGTTCTGGAGATCCTGACCTATGCGGTGGTCTTTTCGGTCATCATCCGTGTGTTCGACCTGCCCACGCCCGGCCGGGCACCGGAGCGGGAAACAGCCGCGCGGCAGATCGACCCGGAAGGCATCCGGCGGCTCCTGGCGGCGCTGGGCGGGCCGGGGAACATCTGCACGGTGGACAACTGCTTCACCCGGCTGCGCATCACCGTGAAAGATCCCGACCGGCTGGACACGGCGGCGCTGCTGGCCATGCCCCATAAAGGGCTGGTGCAGGACGGCCCCTATTTGCAGCTGGTCTGCGGCTTGCAGGCAGCACAGGTGCGCCGGGCCGTGGACCAGGAGCTGGAACAGTGTGCGGCGGTCTGAGTTGCTTTTTGGAAATGCAAGGGATATAATTGGAACGAACCTCTCCGTCATCGCTGCGCGATGCCACCTCCCCTGATAGGGGAGGCATTGGCAGTCGGATGAAACTTGCTGGATACGCCAGAGGCTCCCCTATTAGGAAAGACTCCCCCGGCCGGGGGAGGTGGCGTGTAAACGCCAGAAGGGGAATGGCTGGCGGGCCGAAGGCTCGGCTGAGAGGTTGAGAATAAAATAAACAGAAGGAGAACCCAAGATGCAGAAGTTTGAACTAGAGGGTCTGTTTGATTTTTTGAACAAAGGCGTCAGCGCCTTTCACTCTGCCGCCGCAGCAGCGGCCATTCTGGAGGCCAACGGCTATGAGGAGCGCCCCGAAAGCGCAGCCTGGGAGCTGGTGCCCGGCGGAAAATACTACACCACCCGCAACGGTTCGGCGGTGCTGGCCTGGCGGATGCCCAAAGGGGAGCTGACCGGCTGGCATGTCACGGCCAGCCACAGCGATTCCCCCACCTGGAAGATCAAGGAGCTGGACGGCGGCAAGGATGCCGTGTTTGCCCGCGCCGAGACGGAGGGCTACGGCGGCATGATCATGCCCACCTGGCTGGACCGTCCCCTGAGCGTGGCGGGCCGCATCCTTGTCCGGACGGAGAACGGCGTGAAGAGCATTCTCGTCCATCCGGACCGTGCGCTGGCCTGCATCCCGAACCTCTGCATCCACTTTGACCACGAGGTCAACAAGGGGAAGAACTATAACCCGCAGGTCGATCTGCAGCCCATCTTCGGTGCGGCGGGCACCACCCTGCGGCAGGTGCTGGCCGAGGAGGCCGGCGTCCAGGCCGAAGACATCCTCGACAGCGACCTCATGCTCTGCACCTGTGAGCAGGCCGCGCGCGTGGGCCTGAAGGGCGAGTATTTCATGTCCGGCCGCATCGACGACCTGGAGTGTGCCTACACCACTCTGTGGGGCTTTTTGCAGGGCCGCGGCGAAGAGGAAGGCCGCGGCGACATCTGGGTCATGTTCGACAACGAAGAGGTCGGTTCTTCCAGCCGTCAGGGCGCACAGGGCACCCTCATGGCCGATGTGCTGGCCCGCATCGAAGAAAAGCTGGGCGTCACCCGTGAGCAGAGCATCCGCGCCTGCACCAACAGCCTGCTGCTGAGCGCCGACAACGGCCACGCCACCCATCCCAACCACCCCGAAAAGAGCGACCCGGCCCATCCGGCCACGCTGGGCGGCGGCGTCCTGCTGAAATCCAACGCCCGCCAGACCTACACCACCAGCGGCCTGACCGGTGCAGCCTTCAGCGCCATCTGCCAGAAGGCCGGTGTGCCGGTGCAGTTCGCGTCCAACCGCGCCGATGTTCCCGGCGGCTCCACGCTGGGCAACCTGCTGGGCCACCAGATCCTGATCCCGATGGTGGACATCGGTCTGGCCCAGCTGGCGATGCACTCTTCCATGGAGACCGCCAGCTGCATCGACGCCGAGTACATGGCCAGGGCCGTGGCCGAATTCTATAACACCCCCATCTCTCAGCCGAAGGATGGCGAGTGGAAGCTGGGCCTGTGAGCCCGGTCGTCGGGCGGTTTGCCCCCAGCCCCAGCGGGCGGCTGCATCTGGGCAACCTTGCGTGCAGCCTGCTGGCCTGGCTGAGCGCCAGGCATGCGGGCGGGCGCATCGTCCTCCGCATCGAGGATCTGGACGCAGAGCGCTGCCCCCGGAAATACGCAGACCTGCTGGAAGAAGACCTGGCCTGGCTGGGCCTCGTCTGGGACGAGGGCGGGAGCCGGGGCGGCCCCCACGGCCCCTATTACCAGAGCGAATGCGCAGAGATCTACACCCGCGCGTATCAGATGCTCGAAGCGCAGGGGCTGGTCTACCCCTGCTTCTGCTCCCGCGCACAGCTCCATGCGGCCAGTGCGCCCCACACCTCGGACGGCAATGTCATCTATCCCGGCACCTGCCGGGATCTGACGCCTGCCCAGATCGCGGAAAAGCGCCGGGTCAAGGCACCGGCCTACCGGCTCAGAGTGCCCGATGAGGTCATCACCTTCCGGGATGGCTGCATGGGCCTCCACAGCGAGAACCTGCTGCGGGACTGCGGCGACTTCTACCTTCGCCGGGCGGACGGCGTCTTCGCCTACCAGCTGGCCGTCGTCGTGGACGATGCCCGGATGGGCGTCACCGAAGTCGTGCGCGGGGCAGACCTGCTTTCCTCCACGGCGCGGCAGCTCTATCTGTACCGTCTGCTGGGCCTGACGGCCCCGCGGTTTGCCCACTGCCCGCTGCTGCTGGCCCCGGATGGGCGGCGGCTGTCCAAGCGGGACGGCGACCAGAGTCTGGAGAACCTCCGGGCAAAATACACCGCCGAAGAGATCGTGGGAAAACTGGCCTACGCCTACGGCTTGCAGGAAGAACCAGCCCCCCGCACACCGGAGAGCCTCGTGGCAGACTTTTCATGGGAAAAAGTCCCCCGGCACGACATCTGCCTGCCGGAAGGATTGTTTTAAGCAACAAAAAAAGCACCTGCGGCGCAGGTGCTTTTTTTGCTGTATGAAGCTCAGGGATTCTGCAAAATGCGGTACTCGCTCCGCTCCAGCGAAGTGGCGGCGCTGTCCACTGCCATGGCCAGCAGGATGCCCATGACCACATCAATGCAGCTGTGCTGTTTGAGCAGCACGGTGGAGGCGATGATGGACAGGCACAGCACCGCAGACGCCGGGCGCATCCAGCGGCGGCGGGGCTCTTCAAAGATGCGGCTGCGGTAGTAGGCCATCATCAGAGTGACCGAGTTGAAGACATGGATGGACGGGCAGACATTGGTGGCAGTGTCGGTGGAGTAGAGCAGGCGGACGATCCGGGCGAAGATGTCCGAACCGTAGACGCGGTAGGGGCGGAGGTCCAGCCCGTTGGGGAGGATGACATAGACCGCCAGCGCGATGGTCATGCCCGCAAAGAGCGGCAGGCAGAGCCGCCAGAAGTCCGCGCGCGGGGCCTTCCACAGCAGATAGAACAGGGTGAACGGGATCCAGATGAACCACGCCAGATAGGGGATGACGGCATACTTGCAGAAGGGGATGAGGTCATCCAGATGGCAGTGGACCCAGACTTCCGGCACGGTGATGTTGACTTCGAGCCAGTGGAACACCGAGAGATAAAACACAAGATAGAACGCCATGAACCAGATGGGATGGCGGGAAAACCAGTTTCGCATGGAACACACTTCCTTTGTTTGGAGTTGGAAGGCAGAGCCTTCTTAAAGTTCTTAGCAGCGTATCATTATACGCCGGTCATCGCGCAAAAACAAGCCCTAAACAGGACAACTTCTCTAAAATATCTGTGAAAAATTTGTGCGACATGGGAAATTCGGGGGAGAGAGAACGGCTCCGGAACCGCCCTCTCTGAAAGGAATACGATCCAGAATCGGATTTTCCTGCAAAAGGGCACAAAAAAACCAGCCGCTTGCGCGGCTGGCCGGGAAAACAGATATTACCAGGGGATGGCAACGACTTCGGTCTCAGCGGGGTCGAACCCGATATCGCTGGCGTGGGAAATGAAGAAAGAGCTTTCCTTTCCGGATGGAATGGGAGTCGTAAGCAGGACAAAGTCAGAAGAAACGACTTTGCCGTTCTTTTTCAGAATGACCGATACACGGGTGCGGTTGCAGGTGTATTTGCTCAGATTGCGCACCGTGCCGGAAATGACCGTATAGTTCAGCCCGGAAGTCGTGGAATGGCCCGTTACGACAGCATGAAGGTCGGAAGAACGGACATTCTCCGCAGAAGGCTGGAAGCTGGAAGCGGTCGTGCTGGGCTGTGTGTATGCCGCGCTGGCCGGAACGCCCTTCTTGCATTTGTAGGTATAGGCAAAGCGGACCGTATCGCCCGGTGCGATGGTCTGAAGCATGAAATACGTGGTCTCCTGCACATTTCCGGCAGCATCCTTCAGGGTGAGGTCGACACGTGCACGGGAAACGCTGTATGCCGTATTGGGGTTGGTCGCCCGGAAAACACAGCGCGCAACGTCCGCACCGGCTGCATCGTGATAGGCACTGAACGATTCCATCACAATGGACGGCTGCAATTTCGGGGCGGAGACTCCGCCGCTGTTTGAGTCGTCGGGTTTGGTGCCGGAGTTGGTGCTGCCCGAAGAAGAGCCGTTGCTGCCTTCGCTGCCGCCCGGAACATCGGGCGTCGGGCCGCAGCCGGTCAGCAGGCAGCAGAACAGTGCCAGCGTGAGCAAAAGTGCGGTCAGAGAATGTTTCATCAGAGCGCCTCCTTTTCATCCAATCGTTTCCTGCTTTCTATTCTACACGTTTTCGGGCAGGAAAGCAATCCGGAAGCACAGGCTCAGATGACTTTCTTTTCCAGCCAGCTCCCCTTGAAGAAGCGGATGGCAAAGAAGAGGGAGCGGAACAGCCAGTCCAGGAACATGCCGCCCCAGATGCTGAGCAGATTGCCCTGATGCAGGCCCAGGACCATCAGGTAGCAGAAGCCCACCCGGAACACCCACATGGAGAAGACGCTGACCGTCATCGTGAAGGTGGCGTCGCCGGCGGCGCGGAGAATGTTGGGCAGGGTGAAGCTGGACGGCCAGATGAACAGCGAGATGATATTGAACCAGACCATCACCTGCAGCGCCATGGCGTTGGACTCCGGGGAGAGGTTGAACCAGGACAGGGTGATCCGGTTCAGGAAGAAGAAGGCCGACAGGTTCATGATCCAGGCACCTGCATAGGCCACCAGCAGGAAGCGGCGGGCGTAGTGTTTGGCCTGCTCTTTTTCGCCTGCACCCAGGCACTGGCCGATGACGGTGAGCACCGCCATGCCGACCGCGTTGGCCGGAACATTCAGGAAGGTGGTGATGTTGCCCGCCACGGCGTTGGCCGCAATGGCCGAGGTGCCGAGGGTGGACGTCAGGCTGGAGACCGACAACTTGCCGATCTGGAACATGCCGTTCTCGATGCCGGCCGGGATGCCCACCCGCAGGATGCGGCGGATGAGGGGCAGGTCGGGCTTCAGATCGGTCAGGTGCTCGATGCGGAGCAGGCAGCCGGGCTTTTCCAGCAGGTAGATGACTGCAAAGCAGGCGATCATCCGGGAGACAAGGCTGGCCAGCGCGGCACCCATGACGCCCATCTTAAAGTGGAAGATGAGCACGGCGTTGCCGCCGATGTTCACCACGTTCATCACCAGACTGGACAGCATGCTGATCTTGCTGTTGCCCTGTGCGCGGAAGAGCGCAGCACCGGCGTTGTACACACCGATGAAGGGATAGCTCAGCGCCGAGAGCAGGAAATACGTCTCGGCGTAGCGCATGACGTCGGCGTCAATGGAGCCGAAGATGCCCCGCAGGATGCCGTGCCGCCCCACCGCTACCACGGCGGCGACCACGGCGCTGAGCGAGATCATGATGAACAGGATCTGGGCGGCGGCGGCCTTGGCGTTCTTCGGCTCCCGGTGGCCGATGTACTGGCTGGCGACGACGGCACCGCCGGTGGCAAGCGCGCTGAGCAGCTGGATCATCAGCACATTGAATGAGTCCACCAGGCTGACGCCCGACACGGCCGCTTCGCCGACCGAAGAGACCATCAGGGTATCGGCCAGACCGATGGTCACGCTGAGCGCCTGCTCGGCGATCAGCGGCAGCAGCAGGGCGATGAGCTGTTTGCGGGTAAACAGCGGCTTGGTTGTTGTGGTTGTCATAGTTCCTCCTCTTGCTCTGGGATGTCATGGAACTAAGCATAACGCGGAATCGCAGGAAAATCAAGATGTTGTATCCAAGATTCTCGCAAAATTTTAAGAAACAAAGTGCCGTCGGTTCCCTTTACCCCTGCGGTGGGATGTGATAGAATGAAACCGGACTTCTGTGTGCAGCACAGAAGAAGGTAAATGAATGAACGATTCCATAGAGAGAGGAAAGATTATGCCAAAGGCAGCCCATAAAGTCGTGGTCATCGGGCATCGCAACCCGGACACCGACTCCATCTGCTCCGCCATTGCGTATGCGGAACTGAAAAACAAGACCAGCGACCTTGTCTGCGAGGCGCGCCGCGCGGGCCGGATGAACCAGGAGACCGAGTTCGTCCTGAAAAAGTTCGGCGTGACCCCGCCCCGCATGTGCACCGACGTCAACCCGAAGATCCGGGATGTGGATTACCGCGAGATGCCCGGCATCCCCGGTGCCACCAGTCTGCGCCGTGCGTGGGAGATCATGCGCGACCAGAAGATCGACACCCTGCCCATCACCAGCGCAGAAAACGATCTGGAGGGCATCATCACAGTCAAGGACATCGCGACCGCCAACATGGACATCTTCGACACCGGCGTTCTGGCCAAGAGCCGGACCAGCTTCCGGAACATCCTCGAAACGCTGGGCGGCACCATGGTGGTGGGCGACGAGAACGCTGTCTGCACCACCGGCCACATCAAGATCGGCACCGCCACCCCCGAAATGCTGGAAAGCAATGTGGAAAAGGGCGACATCGTCATCCTGACCAACCGGTACGAGAGCCAGCTGTGCGCCATTGAGAAGGAGGCCTCCCTCCTCATCATCTGCAACGGCTCCAAGGTGGGCCACACCATCCAGCGCATCGCCGACGAAATGGGCGTCGCTATCATGACGACCCCCTACGATACCTACGCGGCCGGCAAGCTCATCAGCCAGTGCGCCCCCATCTCCTATTATATGACCCGCGAAGACATCCTGAAGTTCACCCTCGTCACGCCGGTGGCGGATGTCATGCGCGTCATGGCCAAGGTGCGCCACCGCTATTTCCCCATCCTCGATGAAGAGGGCAAATACTGCGGTATGGTCAGCCGCCGCAACATCATCGCCCTGCGCAAGCGCCGCATCATCCTGGTGGACCACAACGAGGCCACCCAGGCCGTGGAGGGCTTCGACCAGGCGGAGATCCTGGAAATCATCGACCACCACCGCATCGGCAGTCTGGAGACCAGCGGCCCGGTCTACTTCCGCAATCAGCCGGTGGGCTGCACCGCGACCATCATCACCCAGATGTACGACGAGAACGGCGTGGAGATCCCGGCCCAGACCGCCGGTCTGCTGCTGGCGGCCATCCTGTCGGATACGCTGGTCTTCCGCAGCCCCACCTGCACCCCGGTGGATGTGGCGGCGGCCAAGCGTCTGGCCCAGATCGCCGGTGTGGACATCGACGAGTTTTCCACTGAAATGTTCGAAGCCGGTGAAAAACTGGACGGCAAGACCCCCGAAGAGGTCTTTTTGCAGGACTTCAAGGTCTTCATGTGCGGCGATATCCGCTTCGGCGTGGCGCAGGGCAGCTACATGACCCGCAAAAACCTGCTGGCCGCCGAAAAATTGCTCAAACCCTACCTCGAAGAGGCCCGCAACAAGCAGAATGTGGAGGATATCTATATGCTGCTGACCGATGTGCCCAAGGAGGAGAGCGTCGTCATCTGCGAAGGCCGCTATGCCGCCGAGGTGCTGTCGGACGGTTTTGAGACCCAGCCCGCCGAAGACGGCAGCTGGACCCTGCCCGGCGTCGTCAGCCGCAAAAAGCAGTTCATCCCCGCCATGATGAGCGCATATCAGGAACTGTAAAGCCCCGAACAAACACGAAGCCCCCCGGAAGCCTGCATTCCGGGGGGCATTGTGTTGAGTGGGAGTTCAGCCTGCGATGCCTTTTTCATCTCTTTATAAGAAGCATAACACAAAATCGTGGTGAAATTGTGTAAATTCGGGATGAATTTTCACAGCCTGCGGCGGCTCGTGTGCAGATCGTTCCGGAAGATGCGCCCGGCCACCGGTTGAGAGGGCCTGTTTTTTGTGGTACAATAGAGGCGGAAATTTGCGAAAGAAAGGATCTTTTGATGCAGCTATTTGAACTGGTCTCCCCGCGTCTGTTCCGCCCGCTGGCGGGGCCGAACCGGGCGTTTTATGCCGAGCTGCTCCTGCTGCTGTGGGAGGAGTGCCGCCACACGGCGGATTACAGCATCTCCCGCGCCGAAGCCGTCTCCCGCGCGGAGGATTACTTTGCGGCTCTGGCAAAGCCGCTGGCGCTGGACGCCGACGACGCCGGAGACGAGGCCGAGCAGCCCACCCGCGACCCGCATCTGCTGGCGCTGGGCTTTCTGCTGCGGCTGCGGCGCACCGGCTGGCTGGAAGAGCAGCCCGGCAGCTATGAGGAGGAACCCTCGCTGGCCTTTGTGCCGGAGGTGACGCCTCTGCTGGAAGCGCTGGAAGAGATCCTGAACCCGCGTGTCGTCACCTATACCGGCAAGCTGTACAAGGCCTGGCAGCTGCTGCGGGGCATCGGGGAGGAGAAGAGCCCCTACGAGAATGTCCTGCGGGAGGTCGCGTCCGACCTCGAAGCGCTGAACAAGTCGCTCCGTGCGCTCAATGCCTCCATCGGCCACTACATCGACCGGCTCACCCGCAACCGCACCCCGCAGGAGGTGCTGGAGCTGTTCGACCAGTACGAGGAAAAGGTCGTTGCGGCAGCGTACCACCGGTTCAAGACCAGCGACAACCTGTTCAACTACCGCGCCTACCTCGAAGAGGGGCTGGACGACTGCGAGGCAAACTATCTGCCGCAGCTGGCGCTGGATTATGCCCGCGTGGAGCGCTGTGCGCCGAACGAGGCCGCCCCGGCGGTGCGGACCCTCATCCAGAAGCAGCGGGATGCGCTGGAAGAGATGAGCGGCCTGATGAAGCAGATCGACGCCAGCCACATCCGCTACCGCAAGCGTGCCGTGCAGCGGGCGCAGTTTCTGCTGCTGAGCGACCGCTCGGCGCAGGGCAGCGTCACGGCGCTGCTCCGCCGCTATGCCGAGGAGATCAAGACGCCGGACCAGCTGTTCGAACCGGATGACGGCCCGGTGGCAAAGCATCTGCACCTTTACCCGGTGCAGGTCTTCGGCGAAAAGCCGCTCTACCCGCCCGCCGCGCCCCGCAGCGAGGTGCCGCTCAGGCCGGTGGAGACCGGAACGCTGGACCCGGAACAGCTGCAAAAGGAGCAGCAGCTCCTGCTGGAATACGCCCGGATGGCCGTGACCGAAGAGAACGTGGCCCTGCTGGCGCAGCAGGCCCTTGCCGCCCGCAGACAGGTGGCGGCGTCCACGCTGGCCGACGAATATCCCAGCGACTTTGCCCGCATCATCGGCCTGCACACCTACTCGCAGTCGCCGCGGCGGGACTATGACATCGAACGGACCGGGAAGTGGGTCGAGCGGGGTGGCTTCCGGTTCGAAGAATTTATCCTGATGCCCCGCAAGGAGGAACCCCATGGCCGAAACGAATAAACTGCTGGAAGAGACCGCAAACTATCTGCTCAACCACTGCTTTCTGCTGGGCAGTGTGGAGGACCAGCGGTCGAAGTATCTCTATGTGCAGGACCACCTGAACGAGGTGCGGGCCGTGTTCGCGCCGCTGGGCTATGCGGTCCTGCTCTACCCGGCCCCGCTGCAGGCGGCGGCGCTCGTCAACGAGCACGAGGGCAGCCAGGCCCGGCTGCTGAAATACGAGAGCATCCTGCTGCTGGTGCTGCGCCTGCTCTACCTGCAAAAGCGGGAGAGCCTCTCGGCCAGTGCAGACCAGATTCTGGTCACGGTGGAAGAAGTGCAGGCCGAACTGCAAAAAATGAACCTGCCCCGGCGGCTGGACCAGCTCACGCTGGAAAAGCTGCTGCGCACCCTGCGCCGGTACAATCTGGCCCGGCCCGTGGGCCGTCTGACCGGGCTGGACAGCCGCATCGAGGTCTTCCCGACCGTGCTGCTGGCGCTGCCGGATGCCGACCTCGCCGATGCCGCTGCCGAGAGCAGTCGCACCCGGAACGAGCTGGCCCTGTACGAACGCCCGGAGGGCGAATCCAGTGCGGAGGATGAAGAATGATCGAATTAAAACGCCTGAAACTCATCAACTGGCACAACTTTGAGAACGTCACCTTCGACTGTGCCCGCCTGACCTATATGATCGGCGTCAACGCCGTGGGCAAGACCACCATCCTGGACGCCATCCGCTACTGCCTGACCACCAACCGCAATTTCAATGCCCTGGGCAATAAAAAGAGCGGCCGCACCCTGCAAGGCTCCGTCCACGCCAAGCAGCGCGGCGAGAACGCCTACCGCCGCCCCGGCCGGACGGTGGCCTATATCGGTGCCGAGTTCTGGGACAGCGCCAAGCGGACGCCCTTCGTCATCGCGGTGCGCGTCGAGTCCGAGGGCCCCATGCAGGAGCTTCACCCCGGCGACCAGACCTGGTACATCTCCGAGGACGGCATCACGCTGGAAAAGCTGCCCTTCCTCGACCCGCGCACCGGGGCCCCCAGCGCCAGAGAGGATTTCAAGCCCGCTGTGGGCCGGCTCTCCTATACCCGCAGCCCCAGCGAGGCGCGGGACCGCATCTGCCGTGCTTTGGGCATCGGCCGCGCATCCAGCCCGCTGGGCAAAAAGTTCAATGAGGTGTTCCAGATGGGCACCAGCATGGACGAGATCCCGAACTTCCGGGAATTTCTGTATCAATACATCCTGCCTCAGCCGGAACTGGATCTGGACGCGCTGCAGGGCGACCGGGTGGAGCTGGAAAACCTCCACGCCGTGCTGGCCGAGGCGCAGACCCGCGCCGCGGCGCTGGAACAGATCGTGGAATACGGCCGGGAAGCCGCATCCAGAGAGACGGACGCCCTGGTCAACCGGGGCGCGGCCCTGCTGGCCCGCGCCGAGGCCGACGCCGGAGAAGACGCCGTCTGGCAGGAGCATCTCGACGCCGGACGCCGCCAGCTGGCCGAGCGGAACGCCGCCTATGAAGCGGCCAAGAACGCCGAGGCCGAGGCCCGCCGGGCCTATCTGGCCGCCCATGGGGCAGCTTCGGCCAGCGGCGAGGGCCGTGCGCTGGACGCCATGACCGAGGAACTGGCCCGCAGGAAGACCGCACTGGATGCCGCCGCCCGGAAGGTGACGGCGCTGGAACAGACGGCGGATGCCGTCACGAACCTGCTGACGGTGCTGGCCCGCAGCGGCTTCGGGGTCGAAAAGGCGCTCTGGCCGGCCGCTCTGACCGCGGAACAGCTGCCCGCGCTGACCGAAGCGCTGGACCGGCTCGAAAAGCCGCTGGAAGAGCAGTATTTTGCTGCGCGGCAGAACGCCGCCGACCTGGCCCGCGCGCAGGAAGAAAAGCGCGCCGAGCTGGACGCGGTTTCGGGCGGCAAGTGGGTCTATCCCCACGGCGATGCCGCCACCAGAGTCCGCGATGCCGTCAACGCCGAGCTGAAGAGCCGGGGCATGACGCCGGACGCAAAGATCTTCTGTGAGCTGCTGAACGTGGCCGACGAGAGCTGGCAGGACTGCGTGGAAGCCTGCCTCGGCGACCGCCGGTTCGATATTCTTGTTCCGCCCAACCACTACGCCGCCGCCAAGAGCGCCTTTGTGGCGCTGGGCGAAACGGTCGGGCCCATCAGCCTGTTGGATACGCCGGGCATCCGCACTGCCAACCGCCGCGCGGAGACCCGCCCGGCTGACAGCCTTGCCGCTCAGGTGGAGAGCGAGAACCCGCTGGCCGCACAGTATGCGGACACCATCCTCCGCCGCATCGTCTGCTGCGAGACGCCGGACACGCTGGAACACTTCCCGGACAGCGCCACCCGTGACCTGCTGCGCCACCATCCGTTCCGGCTGGAACGCCTGCGCCGGCCCCAGCGGTACATCGGTCTGGACGCCCGCCGCGCCCGCGCCGGTGCGCTGGAAGAGGAGCTGACGACCCTCGGTGAACGCCGCCGCGAGGCCGTGCAGACCGAACGGTCGCTGAAGACGGCCTACGACCAGTACCAGAACATCCTGCGCGGCCGCGCACTGGAAACGCTGGCCGGGCTGTGGGAGGGCCGGGACGCCCTTGCTGCCGCCAAAGCCGACTATGCGGCACAGGCCCAGAAGCTGGCCGACTGCCGGGAGAACCCGCTGCTGCAGGAGCTGTATCGGGAAGAGGAGACCCGCGAAGCCGCCTGGGAAGCGGCCCGCAAGGCAGTGGAACAGGCGGGCGGCGATATCCGCGTCTGCGAAAAGCAGCTGGCTTCCTGCGCGGCAGAGCAGGGCCGGGCCGTGGCCGCAGCGCAGCAGAGCGCCGGGGCGGCCCAGACCTTCTTTGAAAAATATCCGCTGCTGGAGCCGCTGGCGCAGGAGCGCAAAAAGGGCCTCATGACCGGGGGCCGCACAGCCCGCGCCGCTGCCCAGATGGCCGAAAAAGCGCAGACCAAGCTGGACGACACCCTGCAAAGCTACCTTACCGCCACGCTGGAACCGGCCCAGAAGGCGTACAACGAGCGGTACGTCTGCGATTATCCGCTGGGCCTTGCGGGCATCGAGCAGTACCGCGCCCAGCACGAGAGCCTCGTCCGCATCGACCTGGAGCGCTACGCCGCCCGCCTGGACCAGGCCCAGCGCGACTGCAAGGACCGCTTCCGGAAGGACATCCTCTTCCGGATGAAAGACGACATCTTCAACGCCCGCCGCCAGTTCCGGGAGCTGAACAAGGTGATGGAGCAGCTGACCTACGGCGAAGAGGTCTACCGCTTCGAGCTGGAACCCAGCCGCGACCCGCAGCTGGCCGCGTTCTATCAGGTCATCGTGGACAAGGGCAACCAGCAGATGACCGACACCGACTCGCTGGACAACCTCGCCGCCACGGCCGACCCCGTCTATGAGCGGCAGGTGGATGAGCTGATGGAAAAGATCATGGCCGACGTGGACGAGAACACCCGCGCCCGGCAGGAGGGCCGCAGCACCTCCGGTGCCACCCTGTCCGACTATGTGGATTACCGCACCTATCTGGACTACGACATCAAGGTCACGAACACGGTCTCCGGCCAGCAGGCGTATCTGTCCCGTGTCAGCCGCGATTCCTCCGGCGGCGAGAATCAGGCCCCGTTCTATGTGGCCATCTGCGCTTCGCTGCTGCAAATTTATCAGAAGAGCGAGAACAGCATCCGGCTGGTCCTGCTGGACGAGGCCTTCAGCAAGATGACCAGCGACCGCATCCGCCCCATGATGGAGCTGTTCCGCCGTTTGCAATTGCAGGTCCTGCTCATCTCCACCGTCGAGAAGAGCACGGCCATCCAGCCCTATTGCGACATCACCTATTCCATCGTGCGCCATGGCGACGCCAACGCCATCGCGCCGTTTTACCGGCTGACGGCCCCGCAGCCCGCGCCGGAGAAGGAGACTGAACCATGAGCGATACCATTGCAAAATTCTGGCTGTTTGCCACCCACTGGACCAGGCTCGACACCTTCGACAACGAGGACGAGCTGAACGACGAACTGGAGCTGCTCCAGCGCCAGAGCCTGCCCACCAAGGTCCGCACGATGAAAAACAAAGAGGGGAAGGAAGAACTCGTCCTCTACGTCAAGCAGGCCGACCGCGATTATGCCCGCTACTGCACCGGCTGGCGCCCCGGCGGGATGATGTAAAAAGGAGAATTTATGCCAAAGCACCCCATCCAATTGTCCGATCACTTTACCGATTCCCGGCTGATCCGGTTCGTGCTGCCCTGCATCGGCACTATGCTGTTCACCTCCATCTACGGCATCGTGGACGGCCTGTGCGTCTCGAACTTCGTGGGCAAGACGGCCTTTGCGGCGGTCAACCTCATCATGCCGCTGCCCATGCTCATCGGCAGCGTCGGCTTTATGCTGGGCACCGGCGGCAGCGCCATCGTGGGCATCACGCTGGGCGAGGGCGATGGAAAAAAGGCGGACGAACTTTTCAGCCTCTTCCTCAGTTCGGCCCTTGCGGCGGGCATCGTGTTCAGCGCCGTTGGTCTGGTCATCATCGAGCCGGTGGCGGAGCTGCTGGGCGCAAAGGGGGAGATGCTGGACTATGCGCTGCGGTATGGCCGCATCCTGCTGGTCAGCCTGCCGACCTTTATCTTGCAGAACATGTTCCAGAGCTTTTTCGTTACGGCCGAAAAGCCCCACCTGGGCTTCGCTTTCACCGTGGGCGCGGGCTGCACCAACATGGTGCTGGACGTCGTTCTGGTGGGGGTGCTCCGCTGGGGCGTCGAGGGTGCCGCGGTCGCGACCTTCCTCAGCCAAATCGTCGGCGGCCTGCTGCCGGTGTTCTATTTCCTGGACCGGAACAACACCAGCCGCCTGCACCTGAGCCGGACGAAGTTCCATGGCCACGTCCTGCGGAATGCCTGCATCAACGGCTCGTCGGAGCTGATGACCAACCTCTCCATGTCGCTGGTCAACATCCTCTACAATTACCAGCTCCTCCGCTTTGCGGGCGAGGACGGCGTGGCGGCTTACGGCGTCATCATGTATGCCGCCTTCCTCTTTGTGGCCGTCTTCGTGGGCTATGCCGTCGGCAGCGCCCCCATCGTCAGCTACCACTACGGTGCCCGCAATCACCGGGAGGTCCACAACCTTTATTCCATGAGCTTCCGCCTCATCGGCGTGGTGGCCGTCGTCATGACCATCGGTTCGATGTTCCTCATCCCGCATGTGGCCCGCATCTTCGTGGGCTACGATGCCGGGCTGCTGGCACTGACCACCCATGCCTTCCGGCTCTATGCGCTGAGCTTCCTCATCATGGGCTTCAACGTCTATGCGTCGTCCTTCTTTACCGCGCTGGGCGACGGTGTGACGAGCGCCCTCATCTCTTTTCTACGCACCCTGTTGTTTCAGGTGGCGGCGGTCTTCGCACTGCCGGCGCTCATGGGGATGGATGGCATCTGGCTGGCCGTCACGGCCGCCGAGCTTGCTGCGCTGGGGGTGAGCGTGTATATGTTCGTGACAAAAGATCGGAAATTCCATTACCGTCATGTGTGACGCGCTAGGACAACGAAAGCCGCCGGGGCCCCGGCGGCTTTCGTTGTCATGCAAATGTATACTCGACGAACTCGCAGTTCCGGATGCCGAAGGCGGCATACTCCTCGTTGGTCATATCGTAAAAGTAAGACCGCACCACGCGGGCGATGCCGTTGTGGGCGACCAGCAGATAGGTCTTGCTCTCGTCGGCCCGCAGCTCGTCCAGCAGGTCGTAGATGCGCTGGGCCAATTGCAGCATACTCTCGCCGCCGGAGTAGCGGTCGGCAAAGTGGGTCTTGGAGACTTTGAACTCGGCCCCATCGCGGGGCGTCCCCTCGTAGCGGCCAAAGCACTGCTCCCGCAGGCGGGGTTCCGGGCGGGCCGGGATGCCGGTGGCCTCGGCGATGGCCAGAGCGGTGTCGGCAGCGCGGGACAGGGGAGAATACAGGATCTCGTCAATGTGGACCCCGCTGTCCCGGACATGGGCCCCCAGTGCAGCGGCCTGCGCCCGGCCGCGGGCGGTCAGCGGGCTGTCGGTCATGCCGCAGATCTTGTTTTCAACGTTCCAGACGGTCTCGCCGTGGCGGGTAAAATATAAGCTGTGCATAGAGGCTCCTTCAGAGTTTGATGAGGGTATGGTGGTCGAGCCGGACGGTGTCGCCTTCGTCGATGCCAAGGCGGGTCAGCGCAGCGTCCGGGTAGGCGATGACCCGGCGTTCACCGGTCTCGTCCTCCAATAAGACATCGCAGCAGACGGGCTGCCCTTCCGGCAGCTCCTCGCAGCCGTACAGCTGCTCGTCGATGCGCAAAACGCGGTATGTCATACGATCTTCCTCGAAAAATACAGTGTTCTCGTTTTACAGATGATTCTCCCGGCAGGGGAGAACGTGGTATTCTTATTATAAAGCCCCGATGCGCTGCCGTCAACTTGACAGCCCGGCGCCGGGGCTGATACAATAGGATAAAATGGTTCCACACGACGCCAAAAGGAGAGAAGAGCTTGAACATTACAGAATTGCGCTATCTGGTCGCCATCATGCAGTGGGGGTCGGTCAGCGCTGCGGCAAAGCAGCTGTATGCGGCCCAGCCCAACATCAGCAAGGCGCTGAAAAATCTGGAAGAGGAGTATCACATCCGCATCTTTGAGCGCTCCTCCACCGGCATGATCCCCACCGAGCAGGGGCGGCGGTTCATCGAGCAGGCCGAGCGGGTGCTGGAAGATGTGGACCGCCTGAGCCGGAGCGTCGAGGAAGAGCAGGAGCGCTGCGCGGAGCTGCGGGTGATGCTGCCCCATGCGACCTATGCGTCCTATGCGGCGGTGGATTATCTGGAACAGGCGGTGCATCTGGAGCGGGTGCATATCCACATCCGGGAGGGCGGCTCGATGGAGGCGCTGGATTTCGTGCTGCGGCGGGGCTATCACCTGGCGCTGCTGCGCTATGCGGTGGAGGACGATGAACACTACACCCACTACTGCGCCCGGCGGGGGCTGAAGATGGAGCCGGTGATGGACTTCGAATATCAGCTGCTCACCAACCGGGACGGCCCGCTGGCCCGGCACGAGGTGCGCGACCTGACCGAACTGAACCAGTATATGGAGATCCGGCACGACGACTTTCAGCTGCCCGGCGAGGAGGGCGGCGACGGTGTGCGCTGGCATGTGAACCAAGCCCGGCGTATCCATGTGTATGAGCGGTGCAGCCAGTTTTCGATCTTGCAGCGGCTCCCGTCTGCGTATATGTGGGCGTCACCCATGCCCCGCAAGGCGCTGGAACAGTATCATCTGGTGCTGAAGAAATGCCCGGCCCAGCGCCAGCAGATGCGGGATGTCCTGGTCTATCCGGACAAGGGTGGCCTGCGGGCGGAGGAACAGGCGTTTGTCGATCTGCTCCACAAACAGGCGGCCCAGACCATGAAATGAGAAGCCGCCGGCAAAGAAGCGGCTAAAGTTTTGGCTCCGGAATTGATAAAAATAGAGAAATGTGGCAAAGAAACGAAACCGAAAATTCGGTTTCGTTTCTTTTTTGCTGGCTTTTCGACAAAAAACAGACCGGACAACGGTAAAAATTCTTAGCAGGTATATCGGATACGATATACCCCTATGCTGGAAAAATATTGTGCAGATGATGAAAAATATGTTACCATGAGGCCAGAGATTGGGAGCTGCCCGGCGGCGGAATGGGGCCGCGGACAGCACCGAAAAAAGGAGGTTTCTGGTATGATCAGTTTCTTGCTCTGTCTGGCGCTCTTGATCGTGGGCTACTTCGTCTACGGTAAGATCGTAGACAACACCTTCGGCCCGGACGACCGCGAAACTCCGGCTGTGCGCATCAACGATGGCGTGGACTATGTCGTGATGCCGCAGTGGAAATTGTTCCTCGTCCAGCTGCTGAACATCGCGGGCCTCGGCCCCATCTTCGGCGCCATGCAGGGCGCTCTGTGGGGGCCGGTGGTCTTCCTGTGGATCACCTTCGGCACGATCTTTGCGGGCGGTGTCCATGACTACTTCTCCGGCATGATGAGCGAGCGCAACGACGGCGCTTCCATCGCCGAGATCACCGGCAAATACCTTGGCCCGGTGATGCAGAACGTGATGCGTGTCTTCTCCGTGGTTCTGCTCATCATGGTGGGCACGGTGTTTGCGGTCGGCCCTGCGGGCCTGATCGTGGAGCTGTGCAGCCAGAGCGGTGCATCCGGCGTGTTCACTTCGCTGCTGTTCTGGCTCATCATCATCCTGGTGTATTACTTCATCGCGACCTTTATCTCCATTGACGCGGTCATCGGCAAGATCTACCCCATCTTCGGCATCTGCCTCATCATCATGGCCATCGGCGTCATCTTCGGTATCTTCACAAACCCTGCCTATACGATCCCGGAGATCTGGGATCACTTCGGCAGCATGCACCCGTCGGGCACCCCGATCTGGAGCTTCATGTTCATCACGGTCGCCTGCGGCGCTATTTCCGGCTTCCACTCCACCCAGTCGCCTCTGATGGCGCGCTGCATGAAGAGTGAGAAGCAGGGCCACTTCGTTTTCTACGGTGCCATGGTCTGTGAGGGCGTCATCGCTCTGATCTGGGCCGCAGCCGGCTGCTCTCTGTACGAAGTCACCGGCGGCCTGAACACCGGTCTGGCACAGGCGCTGGCCATGGGCCAGTCCAAGGCCATCTACGATGTCTGCTCCAAGACCATGGGCGGCGTGGGCATTGCGCTGGCCATGGTGGGCGTCGTCGTCTGCCCCATCACTTCTGGTGATACCGCCTTCCGTTCCGCGCGTCTGACGCTGGCCGACTGGTTCAAGATCGACCAGGACGGCTACGCGAACCGCCTGAAGCTCTGCATCCCCGTTCTGGGTGTCGGCGCCTTCCTGGGCATCGGCAACGCGCTGGGCTTCATCAACTACACGGTCATCTGGCGTTACTTCAGCTGGACCAACCAGACGCTGGCCATGATCGTCCTGTGGGCCGCTTCCATGTACCTCTTCAAGGAAAAGAAGAACTACTGGATCACGGCTGTGCCTGCTACCTTCATGAGCGCTGTGTCCTGTACCTACTTCGTGCTGGCTCCGGAGTGCCTGGGCGGCCTGCTGAACAGCAAGACTGCGGAAGGCGCGACCATCTACAATACGGCGGTCGCATACCCTGTGGGTATCGTCTTTGCCGCTGCGATGCTGGCCCTGTTTATCCACGCCACCAAAAAGGCTGGCGTCAGGAAAGCCGCATGATCCGATGAGATCCTGAGTTCCTCTTCTAATATTTGCCCATTCACAGAAGACCGGCCGCCGGGAAGTCCCCGGACGGCCGGTCTTCGTTTGCAACGGGAGAAACCCGGCTGAATAACAAAAAAGCACTGAAAATCGCGCAAAAATTGCAGGCGTGGTCAAACTGCACAAAAAACAGGCGGAAAGTTTGGGAGCTGCAACTTTCGTCGGTCAAAATCACACAAAGAACGTTTTCGGAAAAGAAAATTTGCCGAGGAGACGCTAAAAATCTTTGCCAAAAGAAACGCCTGAAACCCCACCATATACTTTTTGATATGAGGGCTATGCGGGAAAGATATTGTTCGAGTTATGAAAAATGTGTTAACATGAAGCCAGACATGGACCACGCACGGCAGAATGGGGCCGTGGGCGTGGATCTGAAAAAGGAGGTTTCTGGTATGATTAGTTTCTTACTCTGTCTGGCGCTCCTGATCGTAGGCTATTTTGTCTATGGCAAGATCGTGGACAACACGTTTGGACCGGACGACCGTGAAACTCCCGCTGTGCGCATCAACGATGGCGTTGACTACGTCGTGATGCCGCAGTGGAAGCTGTTCCTCGTCCAGCTGCTGAACATCGCGGGCCTCGGCCCCATCTTTGGTGCACTGCAGGGTGCTCTGTGGGGCCCTGTGGTGTTCCTGTGGATCACCTTCGGCACCATCTTTGCAGGCGGCGTCCACGACTACTTCTCCGGTATGATGAGCGAGCGCAACGAAGGCGCTTCCATTGCAGAAGTTACCGGCAAGTATCTGGGACCTGTGATGCAGAACATCATGCGTGTGTTCTCTGTCGTGCTGCTGATCATGGTCGGCACGGTGTTCGCAGTCGGCCCTGCTGGCCTGATCGTGACCCTGTGCAAGAACAGCGGGATGAGCGGTGTGCTCACCACCACCCTGTTCTGGCTGATCATCATCTTGGTCTATTACTTCATCGCGACCTTTATCTCCATTGATGCCATCATCGGCAAGATCTACCCGGTCTTCGGCATCTGCCTGATCATCATGGCAGTGGGCGTTATCTTTGGCATCTTCACCAACCCCGCCTACACCATCCCCGAACTGTGGGATCACTTCGGCAGCATGCACCCGTCGGGCACCCCGATCTGGAGCTTCATGTTCATCACGGTCGCCTGCGGCGCTATTTCCGGCTTCCACTCCACCCAGTCGCCTCTGATGGCGCGCTGCATGAAGAGTGAGAAGCAGGGCCACTTCGTTTTCTACGGTGCCATGGTCTGTGAGGGCGTCATCGCTCTGATCTGGGCCGCAGCCGGCTGCTCTCTGTACGAAGTCACCGGCGGCCTGAACACCGGTCTGGCACAGGCGCTGGCCATGGGCCAGTCCAAGGCCATCTACGATGTCTGCTCCAAGACCATGGGCGGCGTGGGCATCGCTCTGGCTATGCTGGGCGTGATCGCCTGCCCCATCACCTCCGGCGATACGGCCTTCCGTGCTGCCCGTTTGACCATTGCCGACGCCATCGGCTATGATCAGCGCCCACACAAGAACCGCCTGATGATAGCCGTCCCGCTGTTTGTCGTGGGCGTCGCTTTGAACTTCATTCCCTTTGGGATGCTGTGGCGTTACTTCGGATTTGCCAACCAGGCCCTCGCCGCCATCATGTTGTGGGCTGCGGCCGCCTACTTGCTGCATCGCGGCAAGTTCCATTGGATTGCCTCCGGGCCCGCTTGCTTCATGACTGCCGTGTGCGCCGTGTATATCTGCTTTGAGAAGACGATGGGCTTCGGCATGTCCTACGAGCTGTCCAATATCGTGGGTATCGCCATAGCGCTGATTTGCTTCGCGCTGCTGTTGACCGCAGGCCGCAAGGTTCAGCCTACTGATGATCTGAGCGTTTGACCCGAAAAAGGGGCGCCCGGATTGGAGCGCCCCTTTTTTCGGTGGAAGGGGAACTCCGATTTAAACATCGAAACGCCTTTTTTCCGCTTTCTCGGGCATGAGAAGCGATTGCCTTTTTATCTGTTCCAGTTATAGTCCGCCGACCCTCCTTGAGACAGTGTTTCAAGGAGGGTTGTCTTTCTCCTTTTTTCCTTTTTGAGGTCTTTCATGTCTACGAAGCGTCGAGCCTATCTCACTGAAATGAAAACGCAGCTTACTCTTGCCGTTCCAGCCCTTTTGGCGCAGATCGCCATGATTTCAATGGGGTTTGTGGATATGGTCATGACAGGCCGGGTGGGGGCGGTGGATATGGCGGCTGTGGCGCTGGCCGGATCGCTCTGGGTTCCGCTCGTCCTGTTCGGGCAGGGGCTGCTGCTCGCGGTTACGCCGTGCGTGGCGCAGCTTCGCGGGGCTGGGTCCATGCGGAGCGGCGAACACATGCAGGGTGTCGGGCACGTCATGCGGCAGGGTATCTGGATGGCGCTGT
>OGKX01000442.1_pt1 | contig 24462 bp, 30 predicted proteins | sample 1572541 | NCBI WGS metagenome assembly OGKX01 (sample SAMEA2581982, study PRJEB24529) | metagenome | biome: Human gut stool | place: China | collected 2011
CCCTCCACAGGGTTGTTTCAGAAAGTCGATGCCTTTCTGCTGGTATTCTTCTTCCGACTGGATGCCCATTTCCTCAAGGCCATGCCGTGTAGCGTGGTCTTTAAGTTTTTCAGGAGAAGCAAACCCAGTGCAGGGGGCATTTTCGCCTTCGGGAGATACCGCAGGCCCGCTTTCGGTGGAGCTAGAGCTGCCACCCTCGCTCTCTGCGAACTGCCCGTTTTCATCCCGTGGGTGGTCGGCTTCGTTGAAGTCCATCCTATCTTTCATCTTAGCATTTTGTGCTTCCGATGTCAAACCGGGATTTGACGATAAAACGTCGAGCAGCGCGGGGATGCTCTGGGCAAACGGCGGGAACAAACGCTCCGGGTTCTGAGTGGACAGCTCGGCCACCTTTTCGGCGGTGATGAACCCCGGAGAGGTCATCTCGCCATCAGCGCACCGGATGCTGCCGTCAAAATCCGTGCAGAGAAACACATGGGACGGGCAGTACGGCGGTTTCAGGTCACTCAGGAAGGCTACCGGCATGAGGTCTTTCGGCGTGATGCCAAACTCCTCCTGCGTTTCGCGGATGGCTGCATCTTCCGGGGACTCCCCCGCCTCGATATGCCCACCCGGTCCACCAACAGAGCCGCCCTTCAGGCGAGTGCCGCAGAGGAACCGGCCATCCTGAACGACGAGAACGCCGACGCCATAATCGGTGTCGGCTGCATCAGCATTGGCCGCATGGGGTGGCGCTGCCTGAATGCTCTGCTCTGCGCCGCCCGGTGCCTGTGCCTGCTCCAGATTCCTCTGGGCAGCTTCCACGTCGCTCATGGCATCCGGCTCGGTGCCCAGCAAGGAATGCAGCAGATCATCCTCGTCATCCTCGGAGATGATGTCCTCGACATCGAACTCCTCATCAGATGCAAGGCGGCTGCGGACCTCGGAGGGGTCAATGGCCTGCATATCGACATAGAGCTGTGCGGTCTGCGCCTTGATCTGCTCCGTCTGGGCCTTGGTCTGGTCAACCGCCGCCTGCTCGGTATCGCTCAGGCTCCATAGCGGCTTGACCTCTAGCTTACAGTCGGGTTCCTCAGCCACATCACCTGAAGCGATGCCCGCCCGGAACACGACATCCAGCAGGGTGCGGAGGTTGCGTTTCAGCATCAGCCGCTGAATCTTCTCCACGAAGTTGTAGTAGCTCTCGAAGTCGCTGTCGCCGGTGGCGTTCATGCCGGCCGGGGACCGGCCAAACAGAATCGTCTGCGGGATGTTCGTCAGCGCCGACAGCATATTGCAGGTGGCGTCAATGACATCCTTCACGCCGGAGAACTGGAACGTCTTGAAATCGTAATTCTCGCCCTCGGAGTCAATGGCAATGCTGTTCAACAGGCCACGGGAGGTATCGACGAGTTGCAAGCGCTTCAGCACTTGGTTCTCGCCGTCATCCGTGGTCAGGAGGGAGGCAAGCCCTTTCATGCTGTAGATTGCCTGCACGCTCCGCTCCAGCAGCTTTACGCTGTCGGTGTGGGCGGTCACGGTTTCCCTCAGTGCCCTGCGGATGCGGACGTACTCCGGCATCCCCCAGAACAGGTAGGTTGCATTGGAGGTCTGCTCCGGCAGAACGCCATTGCGGAACACCAGACAGCGGCTCTCATGAACCTTGAAGGAACCGTAGATGCTGGAAACATAGTAATATTCCGGCTGTCCGAACTTGGACACCCGGTTCCCCACACCCTTCCCGCCGTAATCCTGCTGGTACAGGCTGGAGGAATCGGGCTGCACGATGGAGCGCTCATAGACGCGCAGCTCATCAATGCTGCGGATATGTTCCCAGTCAACAGCCTCTTCCAGCCCGCGCCCATCGTCGATCAGCATGACGATAAGAGCGCCGCCGTAGAGTCGCGCCCACTTGATGGCGGTGGCGGCCTTCTCCTCCCACTCGAGATCATCCAGAGCGTCTTCCACAAAGGCATTCACCTCATCGCTTTTCAGGTTCAGGTCGAAGCCATGTTTCAGTGCTTCCTCGGCAGGCGTATCAATGATTTTGGAGAACAGACCGTTGCCCTCATACAGCCCAGTGAGCTGCATATCAGGAATGACCGGCTCCCGCTCAAACTTGTACGCCTCGGAGTTATCCTGCTTGGTTCCGTACTTGTTCAGGAGGTTCACATAGCCATCCTCACGATGCGGACGCACAGCGCCGTTCTTTCGCCGCAGGATTTCGCGTCCCCGCTCATTTAAGCGCCGACGTTCGGCCTCATCTTCAGGTATGTGCATTGCGCTCCCTCCTTCCTGTTAAAACTCAATGCGTCCATCGGCCTCATTCCAAATACCGCTGGACACGACAACATCTGTCAGGGTGTTAAAGGTGACATAGTATGGATTGCCGGTAACATCAGCGCTCAGAATCAGCTCCAGCAACTTCACGCGGGCCAGCAGGTCATTGATGTTGGACTCATGACCGTTGAGCAGTTCCCTCAGCATCGTCCAGAACAGCAAAAGGTTCCCGCTTCCCAGATACTTTTCGGCAGGCGAGATCATGCTGCTGTAGATGCTCTTGATGATGCTATCATCGGCCTTTTCCACGGTTTTCTGCTGAACATAGCCCGTGAGATCGACCTCGGCAGAGCCAACGATCTCAAAGATGCCGTGGATGAGCTTGTACGCTCTGTACTGCTTCCCAGCTTCACTGTTGTTCTTACGAAGGAAATAAATGGTGTCAGCGTTTGCCTCACTGGGCGCAGGGAGAGCATCGACAGGGACGGCTTTCAGATGCCCGGCCCCGTTGACCTTTTCCTCAACATCTTCCGTCGTGGCATAGCCGGAGTCGTTCTCCAGCGCAGAGGTCTTGGTCGGAACCTCGATGTTCACGACTTTGTTGTCGGGAGGGATAGCCTGCCCATTCCTCTGGATGCTAACGATGACGTTTTCTTCCGCAGTGGCAGGAGCATGAGCCGACTGTACATGAGCTTCGCAGGTCTTCAGTGAATCGTTGATATCCTTGATGATGTCTTCCATCGCAGAAGACAACTCTGCAATCTGTTCTGCCGTGTAACCCTTTGCCTTCAGAGAAGCAAGCCTAAGCGCTTCAAGCGTGTTGAGTTTGTCGCTCATGTTCGCTTTCCTTTCCAAAAACAACAGCGGCAGGAGTCCATTCCCCTGCCGCTGCATTCTTACTTATGGGTTATCAGGCGGTTGCGCCAAAGACCTCGGTCAGCATCTCAGTGACCTCAGCGTCGGTGGCGATGGTAACGACCGCGGTCTCCACGCCATTGATCTTAATATTGCCTTCGGTGGTGCTGGCCTCGACCTTGGTAGCGCCCTCAGCAATACCTTCAACCTTGGTGGAGGTGGCGTCCCACTTTTCCTTATCGCCGGTAGCGATCTTGTCCAGCTCGGCCGCATTGGCGTGAGAGTGCTTCTTGCTGACGGCATCCTTGATGTTGGCGTTGGTCTGGTCGTAGGTGTCCAGCAGTGCCTTGTTAGCGTGCTCATGGGCCTTGTTCAGGGCGGTCTGCACCTCGGTCTCCAGCTTTGCCTTAGTGATTGCGCCGTCGGTGATAGATGCGGTGACCTTATGAGTCTGCTCATCAATGGCGATGACAACCATATCACCCGCAGCAGAGCCGGAGGTAACGTACTCGATCAGGCCGCCGACATCAATGTACAGGGTGTCGCTGGTGGCATTTGCCAGAACCAGCTTGATATAAGTGCCTTTGGGCTGGCCGGTGGGGTTGGTCACAACAGAGCCAGACTTAACCACCATATCCTTCGGAATGTTGATAGCCGCGCCAACGGCAACGCCATCCTTCATGAGCTGGTAGACAGCAGCATAGTCGCCGGACTTCTCAGACTTCTCCACAGTGTAGCCGGGAACCTTGATGTCCACAGCCTTATCCTCGATGTTCTGCACCACGCCGTTGACCTTAATGGTCTCCAGCACGTTGGCCTGTGCGCCAGCATCTTCCAGAGCCTTAACACGAGTAGCAACAGCGTCGCTCTCGGCCTTAGCTTTCTGTGCGAGCTGCTTCAGGTGCTTCAGGCGGGCCAGCTTTTCCTCATTGTATGCCATATCGTTCATTCCTCCATATCTTTATCAGGCGTTATCGGTGGAAAATACTTCACTCAGCATTTCGCTCACCTCAGAATCGGTTGCGATGTCAACCGATGCAGCGCCCAGCGGGGCGAGATCACCGGCGGCATTCTGGATGGTGTACGAGGTGGCAACCCCGTCCACGACCACGGAGAGGACCTGACCGATGTAGGCGGTCGGGTTCGTCTTCGCATAGTTCTGCGCGTCAGCCATAGACGGCCACACGCAGGTAGGGTCAAGGGCGAAAGCGTCCTGCCGCTTCATAGCCAGCGGGAACTCCATGCCGGAATACTTCTTTGCGGTATTGTTCACAGCCATGTTCAGCCCTCCTTTAACCCAGCGTGACCTTCAGCACTGCGGCGTTGCCATAGGCAACAGCAGGCTCAAAGACCCACACATTGTAGTCCTTGGCGGCATAGCTGTTCGCACCCTCAACGGGGACAACGGACTTGACAAAGGTGCTGGTGACATCTGCGTTCATTGCGGTCTCGTTGATGACCTTGGTCACGCCCTTTGCGGTCGCAATGCAGGCGATTGCCACACGCTGCGCACCGACGGGGACGTTGATGGTCAGCGTACCGGCGGCGTAAGCCTTGCCGGTCTTGCCCAGCGCACGGATGGCCGCACTGTCCAGAGCGGGCTTGCCGGTGGACGCACCGTAGAACACGTTGCGGAACGGAGTGTATGCTGCGGTGTCCTTGGTCTTAGTGCCTGCCGCGATGGCAACCGCCGGGCTGGATGCAGCGCCGAGATTGTCCTTTGCGGTCACGCCTGCGCCGTGGGTAGCAGTAACGCGGTACTTCAGGCTGGACACGGCATTGTCTCCGCCTGCATCGCCGATGACGAAACCAGCACCGCCGTTGTTGTCGGAACCGGCGGTCAGGGATGCAGCAGCCACGGACACGACCTGCGTAGTGGCCGCATTGGTAATGCGCTCGACCTTGAAGTTGGTCGCCACAACAGCGGTCGCCGGGCCGTACTGGTAAGAACCAGCGTTCAGCGTGGCGGCAGAGTAGGCCGCTGCGGCCACCTTCGTGCCTGCTTCAACCGCGCCCGCACCGGTCAGGGAGAAAGACGCGATAGAGGGCTGTGCGGTGATAGAGGGCTGAAGCCGCTTGGAGAAAATTTCGGTCAGGACATCGGCCACGCTCTTGCCCTTGGTCTGGAACGTAGCCGTGCCGTTCTGGCTCTTGCTCAAGTTGCCGACCTGCGTATAGCCACCGGCCAACGTGATGTTCTCGCGCAGGATGACCTTGTCGGCATCGACATTGCCGGTCATCGCCACCCACGCCTTGCCGTCGTAGAAGTAGGCGGACTTCTCGTAGGTAGAGTTGCCAACGGTGGTCGTGACCACGAAGACATCGCCCTTCTTGACGGCCACGTCGGTGTGCGCCTTGAAATACGCGGCGATAACCGAATCATCGGATGCAGACAGGTCTTCCTTCGTGCCTGCATACACCGTGCCGCCAATGCCGCCAGAAACGGCATTCAGCTGTTCGATGGTCGCATAGTTGCTCAGGTCAACGGTGGTATCATCCAGACGGACGACTTCCTCACCGACCTTAGCGTAAATGTCGTAGTACCCGGTGGCAGCATTCATCACCAGATACAGCACATTATCCTGCGCCTCATCGTTGGAAGGGACCTTCTCAACTTTCTCGAAGCGTGCATGAGCAGACTTTGCAATGGCGGTGGCGATAGCACTGTTGATTGCCTCGGTCGTCATGCTGTCTGCTGCATCCATCTTTCCGTCAATAACGGACTTCAGAGCAGCCGAGAGGTCAGCTTCCGAAATTTCGCTCTTCTTGGCGAGGGAGCCAAGCTCGGATGCCAGCGTGTACTTCGCCAGCTCCTGCTTGACTCTCTCCGCCTGCACCTGTAACTGAGCGAGGGTTACAAGTTTGCTTGCGGATACGGGCATTTGAATACCTCCAAAATTTATTTCACAGCAGCTTCCATGCCGCTATGACAAATTAAGGCCCTCTTTCGAGGGCGAGAGGACATCAACCGAATACTTTGTCGAGCATATCGGTCACGTCCTTATCAGTGGCGACATCGTCCTCACTGACGTTCTTATCGCCGGAATCGGAGCCTCCGGGGTCGGGCTTGGGAGTGTCCGACTTGCCGAACACATTGTCCAGCATATCTTCGACTTCTTCGTCTTTTGCGACTTTCCCATCGGCGACCTGACCTTGTGCCAAATATCGCAGCAGGTCACAATCGCCGCCATCGCCGCACTTCTGAACGGTGATAGCCTGCATGATGTCCCACTTCTGCGTAGTTTTCTTCCGGCCGTCCAGCCCGAAACCGACTACGGAAACGTAGAGCTTGCCGGGCTTCAGCACATCCTTCGGGATGTAGAACGCCTCATCGGCAAACTGCACCGGGACGGGCTTGGGACAAGCGCTGCTCGTGAAGACGACGATCTTGTCCAGTTCATCCCACGAGCTGTCAAATTTGAACGCGGCCTGCACAATGTCTACGCTGCCTGCGACGAGCTGGCCTTTCAGGTCATGGGTGATTTTCTGGTCATTGACCGAGAAAATAATCAGCATTGCATTCACCTCTTTTCTTACGTTATCAGCGAACGAATATCAAACGTATTGTCGTTGTAATAGGCGTTCGCCTGCGAATAGCAGTCAACTTGGTCATCGTGGGCACCGCTTGGGAACGCCGCCATTTCTTCCACAAAGTCCATCACCCATGGGCAGGCAGATGCCGCTGGGATGTAGACGTTCCCAGCTTCAGCCACAGCGGTGGTCGCATGAGCACGGACCACCTTGCCGCCAAACGGCTCCACCGGGATGATTCCGGGGATTTCTTTCTTCAGAACGTCGATGACCGCCGTGCCGTTGGCCTTGTCCTCGACCAGCTTTCTTGTGGTCTGGGGCCACTTGGAGGAAAGCCCGCGCATGGCATCCAGCGTTTCCGTGAAGCTCATGCGGCCACGCACCTGATCGAGCAGATAGCGGTCTGCGCCTTTCCTTGCCCAGACCTGTCCAACAACGAAGTCTGAACCGTCCTTGTCCTTGAAGGTGCAGTCCCACGACTGGATGAAGTCATGCAGGCCGGACGGCAGCGCCGCCCAGCGTTTCCACCACTCTCTCTTGAACATACCGCCGGAGCTTGGTGTGGGGGTCTGCATATACAGAGAAGACCATGCGTATGTACCGACGGTCTCTTTCTGTTGTGCAGCCCATGCTTCGTCGTAGCCGCCCGCAGGCCACAGCGCCTCGCCTAGCTCACGGCCCAGAGGGTCGGTAGCCGGGTCTTCGCAAACGGCCGGGAGCGAGATAATGTCCCAGTCCTCAACCTTGCCGTACTCCGGGTTCAGGAGCCGGGCGGCAAGGTCATCTTCGTGCCAGCGGGTAAGGATGATGATAACAGCGCCGCCTGCGTGCAGTCGGGTACTCACCGTGGACTGGTACTCGTCCCACAGCTTATCGCGGTAGGTGGCAGATTCAGCCTCGGCTCGGTTCTTGATGGGGTCATCGACGATAAGCAGGTCTGCGCCATAGCCGGTGATGGAGCCGCCGATACCAACGGAGATCATGCCGCCCATGCCGTTGTCGAGGTTCCAGTTCGTTTTGGTGGCCTGCACTTGGGAGATGGTATGCCCAAACAGCGCAGGACCGAACTCCTCGACCTTATCGCGGTTCCGCTTGCCAAATTGTTGAGCAAGATCTCCGCTGTAGCTGATCTCGATGACCCGCTTTTCAGGGTTCTTGCCCAGATAGAACGAGGGGAAGGTTTCGGTCACGGTCATGGACTTGCCGTGGCGCGGCGGCATGAATATCATCAGCCGCTTGGTCTTTCCCTCCATGATGCTTTCCAGCTTCTCACACACGAGGTCAAGGTGTCTGGCTCTTTTCCACCTGCCCATGTGGACGTACTGGACATAATCGGCGTAGTGCCGTTTCGCCAGCGCAATCCGGGCATTGGAGCCGAGGTACTTGCGCTTGTCAGGCGAAACATTATTCTGCGTCGCCATCAAGGCCCTCGTCCATTTGAGCCAGACGGCGGAGTTCATCATCCGTCAGGTTATCGAACGGGGATGTCTGAACAGCTCCGTCAAGCGTAACCTTCTGGGTCTGGGAGAACTCATCCCGGCATCGGTTGTTGAGCCAGTACATCTGCGCCATCGTATCGGGGACGGCTTTCTTGGTGAGCGTTCGGACCCGCACCGGCTTCTGTTCGCCCGTCCGGGGGTCTACGTCGATGACGCTTTCCTTTTCCTGATACTCGAAGCCTACGGCACGTTCATACAGCGACCGCTTCACCTTTGCATCGGCGACTTCCTTCCCGTGCTGGCAGGCTTCATTGAACGACGGGTATGTCTGCCGCCAGCGGATGATGGTCCTACGCGAAACATGGAAGGCATCAGCAATGTCCTGATCTGTTGCGCCCTTGATAGCAAGCGACCATGCCCAGTCATCGTGGTACGCCGGATTGTACTTTAGAGGCGTAGGCATTTGCTATCACCTACTTCCCTGCCAGATAATCCGCAGCCCAGTATTCGAGCGCCTGCCACTTGTTCTTGGGGCCGATCTCGCCCTCCTTGACCATCTTGTCAAGAGCCTGTGCGATGGTGTCGGCGGCTTCCTTCGGGATAGCCGGGGAACCAAACAGGTTCGGGAGCTGCACCCACTCCTGACTCTCGTCGAAGTGCAGGTCCTCGAACAGGGATTCCGTGGCCTTAATCATCGCATGGATAGCAGCGCCGGTGTTCTTGACATTGGCGAACTGCTGATACTTCGTGATGGTTTCGATGAACTCCTCGTGCTGGTCAATATCGGCAACGCCCAGCATATCGGGGCTGAGAGAACCCAGAACCTTCACAAGCTGGTCCAAATCGCGGAGCTGGTGCGGCAGGAAGGTGAACGTGACGTTCTTCCAGTCAAACTCCACCTTCGGGGACAGCAGCTTCTCAAGCTCGGCCATAGGCTCGCCGATGATGTCCTTGCCGATGTAGCTTTCCAGCATATCGTCCACATCGTCGATCATCTTGGCGATTTCCTTCAGGGTGGACTGGTCATCAAAGCCGCTGATGGCGTTGTGCGCCAACTGCTTTGCAGCCACCTGAGAGCGCCGCAGGCCGGTGGTGTCCAGAATGACAAAAAGCTCCGTCAGCACACCGCTGTCCTTTGCAGAACGGATGCGGTGGTGGCCGGAGATAATCTCGATCTTGCCGTCGATGAGTGCGCAGAACGGGAGACTTTCGAGCTGTCCCCGCTTTTTGATATTGTCGGTGAGCTGCTTCTGCATCTCGGTCTTCATAATGCGGGCGTTGATGTCCTGCTCCCTGAAATCCGTCAGCTTTACCTTGGCGATGACCAGCCCCGAACCCATGTCGGCGACCGTTTCATACTTTACGGCTGCGCTGCTGACTTGGTTTTCTCGCGCTGTTTCTGCCATCGTTCTTCCCTCCCTAACCATTCATTCAATGCCTGTTTGGCGTTTCTATCGTACAAGGGCGACTCGTATGTGAGCCGGTAGCCCATCTTCTTATCCGGGACTTTCTTGGTCAACTCCATCAGCCCCCGCATTTCCTTGGCCTCCGGGTACTTGGTCATCTGCACCGTCTTGAGGGACTTGGCCTTTTCCTTCTCCAAATCCGTGCAGATGTTCATAATCAGCGGCCTGTTCTGTGCAAGCATGGTCAGCAGCCGCCCCAGCCGGTAGGTCTTGTGGGGGACGGTCATGCCGTACATGAGGAACACAGCATCGGAAACCTGCGTACCGAAGGCTCCCATCGTGAGCGCTGACTTATCCAGCCCGAACACGCCAGCCAGTTTGCCGTCGATGAGGACGGCCATGTTGATAGGCGCAGACGAACCGACAAAGTTGTGCGTCCAGAGCTTTCTATAATACTGGGCGGCTGTGCGCTCGATCTGGGTAATCTGAATCTTGCTCTTGCGGGTGATTTCATAATCACGCGGCAGGATGCTGCAATCCAGCGGCTCCAGCTTGCCCTCGTTCGGGCGGGTAATCATTTTACCCTCGGCAAGCATGGTCGCCTCATCCGGGCGGTTGGTAGTCAGGTACACGTTGATGCCGTCACGCACACCATACCGAGCAAAGACAGGATGCCCGGCAGTGAGGCCCGGGGCGTTCTCCTCGTAGCACATCAGAAGGCACTTGGCATCGTTCATCTTGTCGTACAGATCGTTCAGCCCGGTCTTTGGGTCAAAGATGCCGTACTCAGGTTCTTTCCATGTCATGCGCCCGCCGGTGTCGTACCACTTCTCGAATCCAGCGGCATAGGTGGGCGGGTTTGCAACCACAAGGCAGTGGGGGTCATCATAGCACGTTTCAAGGTGCTTCCACATATCCAGCGGGCGGTAGCTCATCCCGTGCAAGGACTGCTTGGCCCTGTCGAGCTGTGCGCGGATTTCCGCCAGATGCTCCTCCTTGCGGTATTCCAGATCGCGCATGATGCCGTAGAAGTATTCCTTCCCGGCGTTCTTCACAGTCCGCAGGTACAACTGTGCATAGAGCGCAACCGCAGGGTCAAGCAGCTCCTCATTCGTGAAGCCGTCCGCTCTGATTTCCAGCTCCTCAAGGGACTGGCCCGTGATGGCATATCCCATGATGGAGGTGAACATCGAAACGTCGCTGGCCTCAATCTCGCTGGGCTTGTACCCACACTGCGCCGCGATGTGCGACATGGCGAAAGCGCCGGCGCACGGCTCAACGAACCGGGTGTACCCCTGCTTGCGGGCGTTTTCAATCAGCGGCTTCAGGAACTTCTGCTCCTGAGCAACCAGAGTTCCGAGGAAGAACGCTCCGGGGTTCTGGAACTTTGCCATTCATATCACCGACCTTTCTTTCAAAATTGCCCCTCTGGTTTCGACTGGAGCAGTTGCTTTCCAGAGGGTGGGTTGTTTCCAAAGACGTGAACGTCTGGGAAACCCTTGTTCGTAGGCATAAAAAATGGGAGCCATGCTGTTTCCAACATGACTCCCTATGGTTGGTCCGCCGAGCAGGGATTGAACCGTGCGACCCCCTGATTAAGAGTCAGGTGCTCTACTTTCTGAGCTATCGGCGGGTATTACCACATTTTCATCTGGACTGCATCAGGCTCAACCGCTTTCAGCGGTTCAGGCTGTTTCGCCCACTTGTTTGGTGACGGGTCAGGCAGCTCCTCGATCATTTCTCCTGTTCTCTGGAGCCACCAGTCTGCGAACACCAGTCTATGACACCACTCTCCGGGCTTTCGGACATCTTCGTAGCAACAAAGCACCACGGGCTTGCCCATGTCCTCATAATGCTGGAGAATCTGAGCAATCCGCGCCGTCCCTACTCTGTCCATGTGCTGGAAGTAGGGCGGCGTGAACCGCTCCCGGTTGTATTCGTTGAACAGATAACCCGGCGGCGCAATCTCCATGATGTTGCCTGCAAGCGTATACCGAAGGGGAAACTTAGGCGCTCCCCGTGTTATCCCAACGACTGTGTAGTTCCCGGTCTTGAGTTCCGGGTTACTGTACCGGCTGGTGTAAATCATGTGCCTCGCTCCTTCCGTACAAGCCCACCAGAATCTTCACGCCCTCAGCTATCTTCTCATCGAGATCATAGCCGAGCTGCTTGTAGAATCTTCCGTGGACCATGCACTCATACGCTCTTGTCATCGTGGAGGACTGCTCCTTCGTGATGCCGAGCCTGAAGTCCTTTGCAATCCGCAAAGCCCCTTTGTAGTCGCCGTCTGCAACCAGACGTCTGACCTTATCGGATTTTCGTTCCATCTGTCGTACCTCCTGACCGATTCGGTAATATTTTGGGGTCATCTTCATTCTAACCCTTTACCCACCGGAGTCAATCGGTTTGGCTTTTGTTGCGAAAGTTTTGGCTTTACAGCTTGATGCGAGGCGGGATGTGCCGCTCACGGTTTTTTCGGAGTGACACATCGGTTCACGCTTCGTATCTTACCACAGTGGTAATTGCACGTCAATGGCAACTTTTTTGCAATTTTGCTAAAAAATCATTCGAGCCACCCGAAAATCAGAGCGCTCAGTTTGGAAATGCCTGCTTTCTGGTCGCGGAACACCGTCGAGAGGTCAACCTGTTCCTCGTCAGCAATCTGCTGCTGATTCTTCGGTTCGTCTGCGATGTAGAGGCTGTAAATCGTCCGATACCGGCGCATTTCCTCCGAGCGCTTAGCGTGTTCGCAGATGAACTTGTAGCATTCCAGCATACGGTCAATGTGCTGGACGATGATGCGGGTATGGGCAGCGCTCTCCTGAATGCTCCTCACAACCGGGACCCTCACCCTGCCGTCGCTCTGACTCATCAGCTCCTCCATCAACTCCTCGAAGTCATCGTCCTCGGTGAGCTGGCTGGCCTCATACACAGCGCTCTTGCTATGCTCTACAAAGCAGTGGTAGTTCTGAAGCAGCAGCTTGGTATTATGCAGGCGCTTGTCCTTGACGGCCTTTCGGTTCCGCTCCGCTTCGTGCTGAAACTTTTCAATGGCTGTTTCCGATGCCACCCGTACGATCTCTTGCATCATTTCCGGGGGAATGGTGACGTTCATGTCTTCCTGTGCCATATCAAAACCTCCCATAACGGGCTATGCCGCTCCTCCCCCTTCGGGGAGAAACGGCTTGCCCTTACTCTTACGCTTCTGCTATTCTGGTGAGCTTATTCCTGACAGTATGCTTTCCACAGCTGCTCATCCATGTCGGTCTCCTCCCACGGGGGAATGATTCCCGTTACACAGCCGAAATGGCCGTAGGCGGATGTCTGTTCGTAGATGGGACGGCGCAGGGCAAAATGCTCGATGATCTGGTGGGGAGTCAGACCGAAGCACTGTCGTACGGCCTTGACCAGCTTTTCCTCATCTGCTCCGCCGAACGTGTCGATGCGGACGGACACGGGTTCGGCCACCCCGATGGCATAGGCGAGCTGTACCTGACACCGGCTACAGATTCCGGCAGCCACGATGTTCTTGGCGATGTACCGTGCCATGTACGCCGCGCTGCGGTCAACCTTCGTGGGGTCTTTGCCAGAGAATGCACCACCGCCGTGCGGAGCATAACCACCGTAGGTATCAACGATGATTTTTCGCCCGGTGAGACCGGTGTCCGCAGCAGGCCCACCATTGACGAACCGGCCCGTCGGGTTAACGTACAGGTCGTAGGTATCAATGTCAAGGTCACCACCATAGACACCGGCAAAGTGCTTGGCATACTTCAGGATCGGGGTGATGACGTGCTCCGTCAGAGACTCCAGAAGCTGTTCTTCCGTTGCATTTTCGTAGTGCTGGGTGGAAATGACGATGGTGTCAATGCGGGAGGGCATCCCATCCTCCCCATATTCCACCGTTACCTGCGTTTTGCCATCGGGGAGGATAAAGGGGATGGTCCCGTCTTTGCGCCTCTGGGTGAGAATGTAGGCCATCTGGTGTGCAAGCATGATGGGCAGAGGCATGAGCTGTTCGGTCTCACTGCACGCATAGCCGAACATCATGCCCTGATCTCCTGCCCCTCCTACATCGTCACCTGTACCCATCGCAATATCGGGGGACTGCTTATGGACTGCCACTTCAATCTTGCAGGTGTTCCCATCAAAGCCGGACGAGCCTCCGGTGTAGCCGATGTCACGCAGGACCCGCCGGGCAATGCCCTCAATATCCACATCGACCTTGCTCGTGATCTCGCCTGCAATGAACACCGTGTCGGTGGTGCAGCAGGTCTCACAGGCCACCCGGCCGTTCGGGTCAACAGCCAGCACTGCATCCAGCACCGCATCAGAGATACGGTCGCACACCTTGTCGGGATGACCCTCGGTCACAGACTCAGACGTAAACAGCTTTCTCATGCCTTTTCCTCCTCAGCATTCTTCTTGTCTTCCTTCTCGTGGTGACATACAGCAGCAGCTTGCAAGAGTCTCATCAACTCATCCAGACGGACGCTCACCATAACGGGCTTCTCCCCGTGGACAGAGAACGAGACCGTTCCCCGCGTATAGCTGGCAAGCATATTGCATTCTGCCGTACCCATGCTTTCGATGCCAGCCGGTTTGCCATCGACCGCCGCAAAGGTGGTCACGGCTGCGTTCACCGTCATCTGCACCCCGTCAGGGATGCCGGACACCTGTGCAGGGACCTTTACGACATGGCCCATAAGGGGATTTTTATTTTCTTCCATGTGTTCTCCTTTCTCAGAACGGGATGTCATCATCATCGGGCAGCGGGCGGAAATCATCGTTCGTGGGTTCCGGCGCTGCCTGCGGGGTGGAGCCGCTATCTTTCTTGGACTCGCCGAAGAAGACCTGATCGCAGCGAACCTCCGTCCGCTTGCGCTTCACCCCGTTTTTCTCGTAGGTGCGTGTGGTAAGGACACCGCTTGCCTCGATACGCTTTCCCTGCTTGAAATACCGGGCGACAAACTCAGCTTTCTTTTCCCACGCCACGCAGTCGATAAAGTCCGTCTGGTCCTTAACGCCGGGCCGGTCAACCGCAACCGTGAACTCCACCACGGGCTTTCCGTTGGGAGTGGTGCGCAGTTCGGGGTCGCGTGTCAAGCGGCCGCTGATGGCAATAATGTTCATAGGGTAGCTCCTTTCATCATCGTAGTAGTCGAGTTCCAGATAGTTCTTCCCGAATGCCGCCCGGAAGTCTGCGACGCTGGCTTTGTGGGCCATCATGTACTTGATCTGCCAGAACTGCTTCAGGGCATCGGAGGTTTCCCTGCACTGGTGCGCCGCATACCGGCCGTTCCGATGGCAGCTCTCGCCGCACAGGCCCACCTTCAGGCCATACTTTTCGGACTTGTCCCGGAACGGCCCCGGGTAGACGTGGTGCTCTTCCAGCCAGCCGGTCTTTCCGCACAGAAAACAGGTTCCGTACCTCATTCGGCATCACCCTTCTGGACGTTGGGGTTTTCCACATCCAGCAGGATGCCGCCGCATTCCAGACACTCTACCACGATCTTCTCCGGCTCCTCATGGTCGCCGACCTGAACCGTGCCGAAGCCGTTGCAGGCGATTTCCTCTGCCAGATGAGGCTCCAGAATGCTGTCATCCACATAGCGGGGGTCTTCTGCGAGGTAGGCAGAGCCGAGGACGATGATGCCGTCTGCGGTCTCCGCATAGCAGTGGCCTACGCTCCGGCTCACCGTCATCCGCTCTCCCACAAGGACTTTGAGGATGCCCCACTGGTCCTTGATGCCGCACTTATCGGGGTTGCGCAGGATGTAGCCCTTGTCATCGCTGATGACCGTGTAGTCAACATCCACGATGCCTTCCGGGAGCTGGGGCTGCTCCTGCTCCACAGGGGGCGTGGTAGGCTTACTGCTCTGTTCCGTATCGAAAAGCGAGGTCTGCCCATCGTCGATGTCCTTCATCACATACTCCATCAGCTCATCATCCCACACCAGCTTGCGGTTGCCGGAGAGGTTGCCGGTCGTTTTGTCCTTGACCTTGATTTCGGTGCTGATCTCGTGGCTGAAGCTGGGCTTCATCACCTGCACGGTGTCCCCCTCCCGCGTTGCATCGAAGTTCCGTTCCGGAGCCGGGGTCAGTGTCACGCTGATTTTGCAGTTGATGGAGGCGCTGTCGCTCTGGAGCCTGTCCATCTTCTGAAGCAAGCGCTGGAGGGCGCTGTCGAAGTCCATCTTGAAGGCGTTGAAGGTATTCGCACTCAGGGACAGCACATACGTTTTGTCGCTCATAGTCTTTCTCCTTTACTGTTCATACGGTATATCCGAGATTTCAACGATAACACGCGGGGTGTCGGAGTAGAACTTCCGAACCAGCGCATCTACGATCTGGGCATCATCGCGGTAGGCAATGCCGTTCAAGGCATCGCAGATGATTTTGCCGATGTTGTCGAAATCAGGCTTTCGTGTCGGGCGTATCAGGCGGTCGATCATGGCAAGGTGTTTTTTCTTGCTGGCCGACTTCGGGACGGAGAGGAACGCAAAAATCCTCACACTCAACATGGCGTCATCAGCAAACCGAACCCCGGACTGGATTCTGTACTCGGTCTTTACGAGGTTTTCGTACAGAACCGTGTTCTCCGGGGTTCTTGCTGTCACATGACCGCATACGGTCGAGAATTTCGGGCGTTCCTTACCTCGCGGCTCCCCGTAGATGCAGAATTGCGTCCTCATTCCCCTGCCGCCTGCTTCGGTTTGTCGTTCGGAGCGTACTCCAGATAGTATTCGTAGCTTTTCTTGCCCGGCCGGAGCTGCTTGCCCTGCCGGACGGTGTAGTCGTTCTTTACGAGGATGGCTGCTACGGTCAGCCGGTCCTCAGCGCTTGCAATGATGATCTTATCCATCGTCGCCCTCCAAAAAGTTCTTCATTGCGTCGAACCGCCGCGCCGCTTCCGCCTTCCTCCACGACTGGCCTTTGAACTGCATCGGGTAGCACATTTCAAAGATACGGTCGTAAATTCGGGTGTAGCGGATGTCGGTCGATTCTTTCAATTCGATCATACTCAGGTTCGTGGTGAGGATAATTGGGAGCTTTGCCCTGTACCTGCTGTCCACAATGTCGTAGACCTTTTCCAAAGCAAAATCTGTGCTGCGCTCTGCGCCGAGATCGTCGATGATGAGCAGCTTGGCTCGGTTCAGGCGGGCGATCAGAGCGCTGTCATCTTCGCTGAAGCCCTGCATGGATTCCAGCAGCTTCACGAACGAGGTCATGACCACCGGAATTTTCAGGCTCAGGAGATGGTTTGCAATGCAGGCCGCTGCGAACGTCTTGCCGGTTCCGACCCCTCCATAGAACAAAAGCCCCTGATTCTTTGCCAGCATCTCGTCGAAATGCTTTGCATACCGCAGGCAGAGCTTCAGGTTGTAGGCATTGTCTTTGGTCTGCTGGAACTTGTCAAAGCTGATGCCCCGCAGGCGCTCATCCATGAGGCTCTGCCTTTTCAGGGACTCCGCCGCCTTCATCTCCCGGTCCTGCATGAGCATCTGTTCTTCCTGCTTCCGCCGTTCTGCCCGGCAGCGGCAGGAAACCGGCATCTTGACCCGGACTTTCTTCTTGGGGTCGAACGGAACGGCTTTCAGGTCGGGCATATTGACCTCTACCTGCCGACGGGTGTGGCAGTTCCCGCAGACAAGGAATCCTTCCTCATCGTAGTAGTCGCCGTTCTCCGGCTGGCCAGCCACCTGCGCCTGACGAACAGCACCTTGCAGCAGGCCATCAAACTCACCCATTCTGCTCACCCCACTCTCTGAACGGATTTTCTTCAGCCGGCGTAGATTCGCTTGCGCTCTGCTGAAGCAGGCCCGGTTTCTTTTCTTTAACCCGGTCTACGACCCAGCAGAGGATGGCGCGGTAGTCGTCCTTGTAGGTCTTTCCTCGTGCGCCCTTGTAGTTGTCAAGCTCCACAATGCAGGCATCCGCAAAGGCTTTGCCGTACAGTTTCACGAGCCGGTCGTAGTTCGCTTCGCTCATCTTCACGAACTCCGCATAGGATTTCTTATCAGGTTTCGGCTTTGCTGGCCGCTTGGCTTCTGGCTCCACAGGAAGTTCCATCTGTTCCGGCTCCGGGGTCTTCGGCGCAGGCTTTGCGGCCTCACGCTCCATCTGGCGGGCTTTCCGCTTTCGTTCAGCATCCAGCCTGCGGTTTTTCTGGAGCTTATACCACTGCTCCTGCCATGTGTCCCAGTCGTGGATGTAAAAGCCATCGGCCACCACATCAATCCAGCCGGTGTCCACAAGGGCTTGCACCACTTTGCCCATGTCGAGCTGGCAGTCCTCGCCGCAGCCGTACAGGTATCGGCTCAGGACTTCGAGGTCTGCATCCTTGACCAGCCCGGTCTCATCGGCGTTCTTCATGCCCCAGAACCACAGGAAGTTCAGGATGCCGAGGGCTTCAAACTTTGAAGACCCGATGGCGCGGTATAATCTACGGAGCTTCGTACCGTCCACCTCCTGATGTACGCTTATCCACGGCATCCCCTCACCTTCCTTTTCCGCCGGTGGCTTTATTCTTCAGCCGCACCGTCATTTTTGGTGCCTTCCTCAGCTTCCAGCTCCGCCTTGTGGGCCGTGCAGATCTCGACCAGCCGCTCGACCACCTTGTTGTAGGTGGACATCTTCATGCCGGTCGTAGAGGTCAGCCCCATCTCCTCGATGATGGACTTGACCACGGCGTTGCCCTTGTCCTTGCCGAAGTTTGCCTGCGCCGCCTTGAAAAGCTGCTGGCGCTGCTCCTGCGAGATGACCGGGTCTTCTTCCTCGGCCGGCTGTTCTTCCGGCTTCGGGTCATCCAGCTCCCTGTATTCCGCCGGGATAGCGCCGGATGCAATCATCTCATCCTCGGAGTACACGCCCTCATAGTCCTTCGGGAAGGCATCTCTCACGCACTGGCTGACAGCGACCTTGTTGATCATGGTGCCAGGCTTGGATTTCCAGTTTGCCTGCCCCTTGTTGTACTCGGCAAAGGCAACTTCCTTGAATGCAGTGCGTTCCTTGCCGTTCCGCATGAAGGTAACGCGGCACCAGCCGCCAACCAGAGTTTCACCCGGATAGAGGCAGCATCCCTCTTTCTGGATAATCTCGTTCCCACGCTGTACCGTGATGCCGTCGTTCTTGAACAGGTAGTCCGGGTGGTCAAATGCTCTGCGGAGGTAGGCATCCTTGCCAACGACCATCTGCGCCGGGTCATCCTTGCTGTACTTGATGAGGTAGACCTCACCCTGAACCAGCGGGTTGAGCTTCTGCTGGCGGCAGGTGTTCATAAAGAACACGAGTTCCTGATTGCTTACCAGTTCTGCCCTGCCGCGAACGAGGTACTTCTTCACGAAATCCAAATCCAGCTCAATGTGCGTGCCCAGAACATCGTAGCTGACAACGAGAGCGTTGCTCTCAGCTTTGCTCATAGCAGTAGACATATTCTTTTACCCCCTGAAGCTCATTTTTGCGACCTGACGGTAGGTGATGCCGGGAATTTCGATCTGGCCCTTCGAGGCACGGATGAGGCGCATAACAGCGGCCTGATCGACCGGGCGGAGCTCAATGCCCGCCACCGCCAGCGGGACCGCCTTGGGGTCGATCTCGACGATTTCCCAGTCTTTCGAGGTGCTGACGCCGGAGACCTTCGGGGTGGCTGCGGCAGGCACTACCGCATAGCTTGCAGCATCATCCATGATGGCGGCTTCCTCAAAGGCGGCCTCCGCTCCATCTGCGTCACCAGCGGCTTCCAGCGTAGCCGCTTCCTGAATCTTGCGCTCCCGTTCAGCTTCCGCGGCCCGTCGAGCAGCTTCTTCAGCTTCCCGGCGCTTACGTTCCTGCTCTGCAATGTAGGCGCTCATCACCTGCTTGATCGTCTTCTCGGCGTTGCGCAGCGGGGTCAGCATGGCCTTTTCCCGGTCGCAAACCGCTTTGTGGGCCTGATAGGCGCTGTCTTTCATGGGCTTGAAGAACGTCGTGACCTGCGACGCCTTTTTCTTCAGCATCTTGCCGAACTCACCGGCAAAGGCGTAATCTTCATCGGTCTGGATAACCAGCGACTCCGCCTGAAACTCGATGTCGGTCACATCGCGGGAGAGCTGCTGCTCATCAACGATTTCGGCCTGCGGAACGGTTGCAACCATAGTTTCTTTTTCCATCTGTCGAACCTCCTAAAAATCACTCGTTCATGTAGTTCTTAATTGTCATCAAGGACGAGAACACCGACCAGCACTTCCCACTCCGGGGAAAGCGCACTTCCTGATAGCCCTTCTTGGACAGGTGGAGAATCAGCCGGTCATCGACCTTGATGTCGTGGCTCTCCCATGCCCTGTCATAGGCTTCAAGCTGCACAGCGCAGAGCTTGCTGTTCACCTGTGCCGATGTCTTGTAGTCCACCAACGTCACCCTGCCGTCGATGATGCACAGCAGATCGACCGTGCCTGCATACCGCAGGATTTTGTGGTAGACCTTGGTTTCGGTCGCCAGAACTTCCGGCTTGCGGCTATCCCACCACTCCCGGAAGCCGGCAAAATACCCGGCATACACCGGCGGAATGTCCTCAATGCCGAACTTGGCGTAGTTCTCCACCGCATTGTGGATGGCCGTGCCACGCTTTGCGGCCTTGTTCAGAACCTCCGGGTCCACCGTGCTGTAGAAGTCACTGGACAGCGGCTTCATCAGGGTGGTCACGCTGGGTACTTCCAGCCCGTTCAGGTAGTAGAGATGCCGTTCTTCCTCAAATGTCAATTCCGGGAACTGCGGAATTTCGGGCTTCACGCATTCGTTGCTCACGTTGCTTTTCTCCCTTCAGGTTGATTGCTAACCGCATATAGTAGTCGGTCAGCTCGGTTTCGTACAGAAGCGGAAGGTAGCTCTCCGGCTGCTCTGCCAGCTCACATTTGCGCCGGGCATACCAGAGAACGCTGGTGGCTACCACATCCGGGATTTTGAATCCCAGCGATGTTTCCGCCGCCTGCCGTGCTTCTGCCAGCTTATCGGCGCTCATGCCTTGTCCACGACCCTGCGGCGGATTTCTTCGAGCAACGTATCGGTCGGAACCTCGCTCAAGTCGGGCTTGTCCGCAGAGTCAAGCAAGAGGTCAGAGGGGATTTTCAAAGCGGGGCGGACGCCGCCCGAGTTGGAGCAGTGGCTGCCGACCCAGTCGCCACTGGAGACGACGCACAGGGCGAGATCACCGTCCGACTTGCTGGGACCGCTCCAACCGGTCGCCAGCCAGCACCACCGCTCCGCATTGGGGATGATGTCAGCGTACTCGCGAGCTTCATCCAGCGTAAGCTGCGCAGCCTTCACCGACAACTTCCCATAGCAGCCGGAACCGTCCAGCGCGGTCAGGTCGATCTCGCGGGGGATGAGCTTGGCGTTGTCGAGACCCCTCTTGCCCATGTCCTCCAACCACTTGTCCACGGCCTTCTTCAGGTCGCTCTCTGCGTAGTTGTTGGAGCTGCCAAATCCAGAAGCGCCAACCGATTCCAGCGCCAACAGGAACAGGCTGTCCGGCAGGCTACCACGACGCTCAACATCCAGCACCACAAATCTGGTTCCGGCCAGCGTAACGATGTCACCCGGCTCGTGCAATACTGCGTACTTTTTCATGTTTCGTTCCATCCTTTCTTACCGGCGATGCAAACACGCCGATATTCAATCCGCCGATTTTCTTCATGGCTTCGTCGAGTTCTCTTGCGGTTGTGATGCCATATTCTTCTGCCAGCAGCTTCTTCAGCGTTTGGATGTCAGCCATCGTCTGCGCCTCCATTCAGGAGCTTGGAGCCAATGAGCTTCAGCTCCCGCGCCGCCCGAATCAGTCCGTCGAGGTAGTCGAGGATTTCGGTCAGGTCTGCCCACTCATCCTTGGAGATGATGCCATCTGCCGTGATGTCGATGAGCTTTTCCTTGACCTGCTCGATGTCACCCTGCCGGAGCTGCTTCAGCAGCTTCATGGTCGTACGCTCTACCGAGGCAATTTCAGGGGACGGCATTTCGAGGCTCTTTCCGATAAGGCATTCCGACGAACAATACCACGCCATCAGCTCCGGTGCATTGTAGATGTCTGCCATCAGTACCACCTTATCCACCGGGATGACCTTCGTATTGCCCAGCTCGTAATCCGCAAGGCTCGAAACCGAGATTCCGAGCAGTTCCGCAGCGCCTTCACGGCTACCGAGCTTATCGTTGTGCTTTGCGGCCTCTTTCCTACACCGGAAGCACTGGTTTTCACAGGCTTTTGCGGCATCGCGTCCCATTTTCTTTGCCCCCTTGATGCGTTATACTTTAGACATCAGCAAACCGCCATGCGTATACTTACCCTTTCGGTAAGTTGTCGTCGAAAAAAATAGCGTTGACCTGATCGCTGGTCAGGTCAAGCGCTTTGGCGACAATGCTCATTTCCTCATTGGAGAACTCGACTTCTCCGCGCTCCTTCTTGGAGTAGGTAACAAGCGATTTGCCGATCAATTCGGCCATGTTCTTCTGGGTCTTTCCCTTCTCGACCCGGATGCCCTTGAGCTTGGAGCTATTCATCTGCTCACCCCCTTTCCGTGTCTTCATTATAGCTTACCAATATGGTATGTGTCAATCTTAAAATAATAATTTTGGTAAGTTTTGTTTACTCTTTGACAAGTATGTTATAAACTTGGTAAGCAAGCTACATTGGGAGGTATGACTATGTACAGCAAAGCCATGTTCGCCAAACAGTTCAAGGAACTCATCGACAAGCGCGGCCTCACGCAGCGTGCTGTCGCAGAGCGTATCAACACGACAGAGACTACCATCTCACGTTATGTTTCCGGCGATAGAACGCCGAACATCGAGACCGCTGTGGAGCTGGCCTCTGTGCTGGGCGTGACGCTGGACGTTTTGGTCGGTGCCGATCTGCCCGCTGCAGGCCGCACACCGCCCGACGTCAACATCTTAGTCGCCTGCTACGAGAAAGCGTCCATCGCAGACCGGCAGGTTTTGTGGTCGCTGCTCGATCGCTATATGACCCCGGAGCAGCGAGTCATCATCACATCCATGCAGCGTGAGGAAAAAGCAGACGTAGGCTAATACGAGTTGACTTTTCGAGGAGATGAAAACCATGACGAAGCAACGTACCGGGGACGAGCTTATCGTCTTCGATGATATGCCCATCGGCAAATCCTTGGGGGACTACTGGCGCTGGAACGCATCAGACCTGCTCAACAACACCCTACGAGGCTCCTACTGCGAGTTCATCGTATCGGCCGCACTGGGCGTTGATCTGAGCGGAACTAACGATGACTGGACTCCCTACGACATCTCTTTTCCCTACAACTGGGAGTACAACGGCGAGGCCCGCGATGAAGTGCGTATCGAGGTCAAGAGCGGCGCATACCTTCAGGCATGGTGGCAGGGTGACGGCCGACTGTCCAACATCCAGTTCAGCATCCGCCCAACAAAAGCATGGGACTCCATCAACGGCTATGCCGAGGAGGTCAAGCGGCAATCTGACGTGTATGTGTTCTGCCTATATACGGAGACCGTGCGCGAGCGTGCCGACCCGCTGGTGTTGGATGGATGGGACTTCTACATCGTACCGACTCATATTCTGGACGAACAGTGTGGCCCCCAAAAGACCATCTCTCTCACCATGCTACAAAAGTTGGAGCCATACCGCGCTGACTATGGCGGCATCCGAGATGCCGTTATTCATTCGCTGGATGTGTACCCCCCTCCCCCCTCCCGACAATTTGCATAATTCTTAGCGTTCTTTTTTGTGCATAACAGAAAAGCAGCCCCGCACTACGCACGGAGCTGCTTTTTCTTCAGCTATCATTATCTTCTGGAGGTTTCGCAATGGGCTATGTGACGAAGAAGGCGGCACAACGCTTTGAGGAAAAGAAAGCCGCCATATACGTTCGAGTCTCAACGCAATATCAAGTTGACCGGGCTAGCCTGCCCGTCCAGCGAGAAGAACTCATCAACTATGCAAAATATGCCCTCGGAATCTCAGACTATGTGATTTTCGAGGATGCAGGCTACTCTGCCAAAAATACCGACCGTCCAGACTATCAGCAGATGATGGCCCGAATGAGGACCGGCGAGTTCTCTCACCTGCTGGTCTGGAAAATCGACCGTATCAGCCGTAACCTTCTGGACTTTTCCGTCATGTACGCCGAGCTGAAAGAGCTTGGCGTGGTCTTCGTGTCGAAGAACGAACAATTCGATACCAGCTCTGCGATGGGCGAAGCCATGCTCAAAATCATCCTGATCTTTGCGGAACTGGAGCGCAAAACGACCTCTGAGCGAGTCAGCGCTGTCTTCGTGTCCCGCGCCAATGATGGTATCTGGAACGGCGGCAAGGTTCCCTACTGCTGCCCCGAGCCGCAGTCGTGGACGACCAACGCCCCGAACATGCCCGACCCCGAAGCCGAAGGTTTCCGGTCGATCGCCCCGGGCGGCACGTGGAGCATGAAATTCCGGTTGTACGCACAATAACCCCTGTGGGTGAAGCGTTTGGCAAATGGATGGACAGCATGGAAGTGCCTCCTGTTGCGGGGCGCTTTTTTGTTTTCCTGTGCTTATGGCAAACCCTAACCTACTTTGGTATGAAAAAGACAGTATTATGCGGTTCTTTCGCCCTGTTGTGTATGCTGAACAGCATTGCGGCATACGCGAATTCCGGTTCCGGAAAACACCCCTCGGACAGCCTTTTGCAAGTACGGAATAACAGCCAGGACAGCTTGTTGCTGGTACGGAAAAGCCGCGAAGCAAGGGTCGACGGGAAAATCAGCATTTTTGATGTGAAAACACCTGCCTGCGAGGTGGAAAAATGCCTCCACATTCCGGCCTGGCACCCTGCTGCCGGGGACTCGATCCCCGCCCCGTTGTATGAGGAGATTGCGGAACGGAACCGGCTTTTGGGCAAGGATTCGCTGACGAGTGCCGAATTGTTCCGGGTATTGCGTCCAGGTCTGATATGGTTGCAGTATCTCGATCCGCAT